>OBJE01000395.1_pt1 | contig 41730 bp, 30 predicted proteins | sample 1519681 | NCBI WGS metagenome assembly OBJE01 (sample SAMEA3888898, study PRJEB22519) | human gut metagenome | biome: human gut; feature: human-associated habitat; material: faeces | place: Denmark | collected 2011 | reverse complement strand
ATATTATTGTTTCTCTTGCAAACAGTGAAGGGCAGATTATCTCTTGGTCATCTGCTGGTAAAATGGGATTTAGAGGTTCTAAAAAGAATACTCCTTATGCAGCTCAGATGGCTGCCCAGGATTGTGCAAAGATTGCATTTGATCTTGGCCTGAGAAAGGTAAAAGCATATGTGAAAGGTCCAGGTAACGGACGTGAGTCTGCTATTAGAACTATCCACGGTGCTGGTATCGAAGTTACTGAAATCATTGACGTAACTCCGCTTCCACATAATGGTTGTCGTCCTCCAAAAAGACGTAGAGTTTAATTTACCTTTAACTTACAATGATCTTGATTTTGTTTTTGGATTACATTTAATTTCTCTCTGTAATCGCGGCTGCAACAAATTAAGTTCATGAATAAACAATTAAATATTTAAAAAGAAATGGCTAGATATACTGGACCAAAATCGAGAATCGCCCGTAAATTCGGTGAGGGAATCTTTGGAGCTGATAAAGTTTTGTCAAAGAAGAACTATCCTCCCGGACAACATGGTAATTCAAGAAAAAGAAAAACTTCTGAATACGGTGTGCAACTTCGTGAAAAGCAGAAAGCTAAATACACCTATGGAGTTCTAGAAAAACAATTCCGCAATTTGTTTGAAAAAGCAGCTACTGCTAAAGGTATTACCGGTGAGGTACTTCTTCAATTGTTGGAAGGCCGTCTTGACAACGTAGTATTCCGTTTGGGTATTGCTCCTACACGTGCTGCTGCTCGTCAGTTGGTTAGTCACAAGCATATTACTGTAGATGGTGAAGTGGTAAACATCCCTTCATTTGCAGTAAAACCAGGACAATTGATTGGTGTTCGTGAAAGATCTAAATCTTTGGAAGTAATTGCTAATTCTCTTGCAGGTTTCAATCACAGCAAGTATGCTTGGTTGGAATGGGACGAAGCTTCTAAGGTTGGTAAAATGTTGCACATACCTGAAAGAGCAGACATTCCTGAGAACATTAAAGAACATTTGATCGTTGAATTGTATTCTAAATAATAATTAATTTCATGGCGATATTAGCATTTCAAAAACCTGATAAAGTATTAATGTTGGAGGCGGACTCCAGATTCGGTAAATTCGAATTCCGTCCGTTGGAACCGGGTTTTGGTATTACTGTAGGTAATGCATTACGCCGAATCCTTCTTTCTTCATTAGAGGGTTTTGCTATCACTACTATCAGAATTGATGGTGTGGAGCATGAATTTTCTAGTGTACCTGGAGTAAAAGAGGATGTTACCAACATTATCTTGAATCTGAAACAAGTGAGATTCAAGCAAGTAGTTGAAGAATTCGAGAGCGAAAAGGTGAGCATCACTATCGAGAATTCTAGTGAATTTAAAGCAGGTGACATAGGTAAGTATTTGACTGGATTTGAAGTGTTAAATCCGGAATTAGTTATTTGTCATTTAGATTCTAAGTCAACTATGCAGATTGATATTACAATTAACAAAGGCCGTGGTTATGTACCTGCTGATGAGAATCGCGAGTATTGCACGGATGTTAATGTAATTCCAATCGACTCTATTTATACACCGATACGTAATGTCAAGTATGCTGTAGAAAACTTCCGTGTAGAACAGAAGACTGACTACGAAAAGCTAGTACTTGAAATTAGTACCGACGGTTCTATACATCCGAAAGAAGCGCTGAAAGAAGCTGCAAAAATTCTGATTTATCACTTCATGTTGTTCTCTGACGAGAAGATCACGCTTGAAAGTAATGATACTGATGGCAATGAAGAGTTTGATGAAGAAGTACTGCACATGCGTCAGCTGTTGAAAACCAAACTCGTTGATATGGACTTGTCAGTTCGTGCCCTCAATTGCTTGAAGGCTGCTGACGTAGAAACTCTCGGTGACTTGGTACAATTCAACAAAACTGACCTGCTGAAATTCAGAAACTTCGGAAAGAAATCGCTTACTGAGCTTGATGATTTGCTGGAAAGTCTGAATCTGTCGTTTGGAACCGACATTTCTAAATATAAATTAGATAAAGAATAAAAAATGAGACATAATAAAAAATTCAATCATTTAGGTCGTACTGCTTCTCATAGAAGCGCTATGTTATCTAACATGGCTTGCTCTTTGATCAAGCACAAAAGAATCACTACGACTGTTGCAAAGGCGAAAGCTTTGAAAAAGTTTGTTGAGCCTTTGATTACTAAGTCTAAAGAAGATACTACGAACTCTCGTCGTGTTGTATTTAGCAATTTGCAAGATAAGATTGCAGTAACAGAGTTGTTCAAAGAAATCTCTGTTAAGATTGCTGATCGTCCGGGTGGTTATACTCGTATTATCAAGACTGGTAACCGTTTGGGTGACAATGCAGAAATGTGCTTCATCGAGTTGGTTGACTACAATGAAAACATGGCTAAGGAAAAAGTGGCTAAGAAAGCTACTCGTACTCGTCGTTCGAAGAAATCTGCTGAAGCTGCTCCTGCTGCTGTTGAAGCTCCTGCAACTGAAGCTCCTAAGGCTGAAGAACCAAAAGCTGAATCAGCTGAATAATTTTACAGTTATTCTTATAGATATAAAAAGGGCTACCCTCATAGGTAGCCTTTTTTGTTTGTCTGCCGTTTACTAATACTAAGATACATTAAAATATATCTTAATAGAACTTTTCATAGAGAGAATCTGTTATATTTGCAAGTGAATATGGCAAAATTTGTAAAGGTAATATTGTTTCTGTTGCTGACAGTTGCTTTTCATAGCATAGCAGGCAATATTTCTACCGCGAAAGTGGTGGATGAACAGGAGCGTGCTATTACATATGCAATGAGACAACATGGGGAAATCAGCGCACCGGATCTTCCAGGTAAGCCTGTGGCTGAATTGAACAACTCGCAAAGCCATCAAATATCTGTAACACGTATTCAACGTGTGCAACTTGGAGAATATTTCTTTTCTTTGAAGAATGCGCTACAATGTTGTGCTGATCGTGAGAACTCACTTTCACAACACTTGGGGCGGATTTATGGTACAACAACTTCCTATTACTGCCAGCCATCAAGTGAATACTATGTATATACTTTGAGGCGCATAATTATTTAGTAGTAACTTATTAGTTTTGTTTATTTTGTGGTTACTGGTATCTTCTGTAATACCGGTGACTATATCTTTTTATCTTTATATTTTCACTAATAATTTAAACTTTAAATATTATGGCAACTACTCAAATGATTGATGCTACTATCTTCACATCTTCACACCCCGATATCGCAAAACGTACAAGTATTTCAGGAGTTTTAATTTCTTCTGTAATGTTATTGGTCGGTATTTTAGCTTTTGCTTCGACTTTCGAATTGGATGATAAGTCTTCTACGGTTAGTATGGCTTTGATGGTTCTGGGAACAGGTTTATTCCTTATGGGGATTTTCCGTCTCTTCTGGAAATCAAAAGAAGTTATTTATTTGCCAACCAAAAGTGTGGCTAAAGAGCATAGTATATTTTTTGATTTGAAACACATGGATGCTTTGAGGGATCTTGTGAATTCGGGGGCATTCTCTGCAGGTTCGAATATAAAGAGTGAGGCTAGTGGTAATATACGTATGGATGTGATACTCTCTGCTGATAAAAAATTTGCAGCTGTACAGTTATTCCAGTTTATACCTTATACATATCAGCCAATAACATCAGTGCAGTATTTCACTAATGAACAAGCTTCAGCGGTCATAGCATTTCTGGCAAAAAGTAAAATGCAGTAAAAGTATATCTCCAGAAACTGTTTAACTTTGTTTTCCGGCAGATTAAAACAGGTAACTTGAAATTTTATATTCAGTTTGCTGCTGCTAAATAAAGCAGGTTTTGGATGTTACCGCAATAGAAAACTTTGATTTTCATATAAGGAATGGGGATTAGTCGTTAATGACGGCGATTCCCATTTTCTTCATTAAGAAGCAGGCATTCATATTTTGTGCAACTCCATTTCTCATTTGGTAAGAGAAGGTAAGTTCGTTGTTCGTAATGTCAGCTTCGAAACAGTAATTCCGGATATTTTGTGGGAAGGAGTCCACTAAAGTCCCTAGCAACAAGTCATGGGTGGCGATGATGCCATTGGTGTTCATGTGCATGAATTGTTTGATGAGGGCGAAAGAACCTTTCTGTTTATCCATGGAGTTTGTACCTTTCAATATTTCATCAAGGATGATGAAAAGTTCTTCTCCTGCTTCAAGCTTGTCTATGATTAATTTAAGTCGCTTGAGTTCGGCAAAGAAATAAGATTCGTTGTCGGCTAAGGAGTCACTGGTCCGAAGACTGGTAACGAGGCGAGCCGGATATATTTTCATCTGCTTTGCCCAAACGGGAGCCCCTATACATGCTAGTAGATAGTTCACTCCTACAGTACGTAAATACGTGCTTTTTCCTGCCATATTGGCTCCTGTGATAATAATAAAGAAAGGACGTTTTTCAATGTCTATTCCGTTGCGTACACATTTGTTGCGATCCATTAAAGGATGCCCCAAAGCTTCAGCCTGCAGATGGAAAGATTGAGCAGCAATGGTAGGATAGATATAATCCGGATGATTATATGCGAATGTTGCCAGAGAACAATAAGCATCAATCTCTCCGATGGTTTCTATCCAGCGGGGGAGATCGGATGCATGGATTTCTTTCCACTTCTCGATTCGCATTACTTGGCGCAGCTCCCAGAATATCAGTCCGTTGAGTATCGTGCTTATTAGCAGATTACTTCGTTGATCGAGCGCGTTCATCAGTTTTGAAAGCTGGCGTACTGCTTGAGAAGCGGTTTGATTCTGGCTTGTAAGCTCCGCTTTTAACTTTTGCAGTATATGGCTTTGCATTTCTTTCTGTTCAGTGAGAAGAATCTGGTCGGCGTATGTCGAAAGAATTTGTAGCTTTTCCCCGTAGGTCGTTTGCAATTTAGTGATTCCTTTAGAGAAAATAGTGCTGAATAATACAAAGCTAACAAATACTCCTCCAGCTATATTAGCCGAGATAATACCTAAAATGGCTAAACCTATACATAAGAAATTAATGATCGTTACCGCTGTCGGGAGGATACGTAGAAGCGTTCGCTTCCGATAATAACTTGGACTGTTTGCCCATTCCTTGATTTCGGTGGTATCGGCAGGTTTTCCTTTATAGAGTAAGCCGAGTAAGCGGATTTGTTGACGATATTCTAAGTCTGTGGACAATTCATGTATAGCTTCCTGGCGATGTTCAATAGCTTCTTTGTTTTCCAGATGTGCATTGAACCAGTTTGCAAGATGCTGTTTGCCAATAGGCGTTGCAGTGCGGTTGATGTATTGGAAAAGAGAATGTTCACCAAATACGTCTAAATCAAGAGTGTAGAGATGAGATGGATTAACAAATTCTTTTCCGTCATCAAAATCAGAAAAGTCATATTGCATGGCACGTAGCTCCTGCTCATTGATTTCTATTTTCTTTTTCAGAAAATCTTTCCGGTAGAACCAGAAATTATGGCGTTTTACCAGCCAGATGAATAAGATAAAAGGCAGGATAGCAAAAGCAAAGAGACATAACCACCCATCAGGCCAAAAGATAATAGCATTTGCTACAGCTCCTACGAATAAGATCAGACGGAGGAGACTGATATAATAGATACGTTTCCGTGCATTCTGTAACTCCAGTTCTGTTTTCTGAATGATTTGCTGATATGTAGTAATGATCTGCTCTTGTTTTTCCATGACAAATTTAATTCTTTTCCACAAAGGTAATATAATTCATAACGGTCGGGATAAGAGCTTGTTTTTGTCGAGAGCAGATTTACTGTTTATTAACGGAAGATAGAAAGGAATAACAAGCTCATATTGCGACTTGCCTGGATAACGCCTTTGCTAGCTGTAAGGAATGGGTATATAAGTTCTGTTTCCGTTTAACGAAAGTAGGGGGTATTTCCTGATAGTAGTTTTTTTTCAATATTTCTTTTCTCATTCTTGCATTTATCCGCTAAAATTTATAACTTTCCACTCGAAAAGGCGTTAGACAGGAAAGGAGGATGCTTATGAAGAAAGGATGTATCTTATGTTTGCTGATAAGCGTGATTAGCCTTCCGTTAATTGCGCAGAATGTTATTTATTCCAACCTGAAAGAGTTGTTGGCTCAACATGGCGATACGACAGCCGTGTTGCGTATAGAAAAACGCTCCAGAAATCAGATTGTATTGACAGGAGGGGCTGATTACCGGATAACAGCCGGTGATGACGAGTCGATGTGCCGACGTTTGAAGAAGCGTTGTTTTGCTGTGCGTGACGAAAAAGGAGATTTATATTTGAATTGTCGTAAGTTGCGCTATAAAAAGTTACGCTTCGGAGCATGGTATGCCCCTGCCGTTCAGTTGGGGAAAAATATCTATTTTTGTGCCATGCCTTTAGGCTCGGTTATCGGAGGAAACTTTGTGGAAGAAGATGACGTAAAACTGGGAGGGAATATCGGTGATGCTCTTGCCGCTTCAAGCTTGGTTACGAAACGTGTCTGTTATGAGCTAAATGGTGAAACAGGAAAAGTCGATTTTCTGGGGAAAGATAAAATGCTTCAATTATTGAAGAATGATCCGGAACTGAGACAGGCATATTTGAACGATGATAGCCAGGAGGCGAAGCATACCTTTAAATATTTGTTGGAGTTGCGGAATAAGCAAAAAAAGTAACCTTGTCGATCTCTGTTGGTATAGCAGGGAAGGAGTGTATTCATATACAACCATGGTCATAGTGATATGATTAGGGGTGCGGATTATGTCAATAGCATAGAACTCATAGCTCTGATTTAATGGAAAAATCCGCTATCCATTTTAATAAAAGACCTATTAATCCGTTTGGATAAAAGGCCTGCATTTGTATCTGTATAAAAGTATAAGCGACTCTTGAGATAGCTTATATTTTATCATTCTATTAAATTGTAAACCTAATAATGCCTTTCTGATAATAAAACCGTCTTTTTTCTTGTCTTTTATCTTCTTTTTTTCTATATTGCGAAGAGTTATAAGACTGTATTGCTTACAGTTTGTAATCCTTAATTCTGTTTATTATGAGAATAACTCTTGGCAACACACTACCTCCTTATCCGGATTTTGTAGAAGGTATCCGGAGAGCTCCCGACCGTGGTTATACACTTACCCCGGCGCAGACAATCACAGCATTAAAAAACGCTTTGCGTTATATTCCCTCCGAGTGGCACGAGCAACTGGCTCCTGAATTTATGGAAGAACTACGCACTCGCGGGCGGATTTACGGATACCGTTTCCGTCCTGCCGGAGACTTGAAAGCAAAGCCGATTGATGAATATCAAGGACAATGTATTGAGGGCAAAGCCTTTCAGGTAATGATTGATAATAACCTTTGCTTCGATATTGCCTTATATCCCTATGAGCTTGTTACTTATGGTGAAACCGGGCAAGTCTGCCAAAATTGGATGCAATATCGACTGATCAAGCAATATCTGGAAGAACTTACCCAGGAACAGACACTGGTTATTGAATCCGGACATCCATTAGGGCTTTTCCGCTCCCGTCCCGATGCTCCCCGCGTTATAATTACCAATTCGATGATGATCGGGCAATTCGACAATCAACATGATTGGCATATTGCCACCCAGATGGGAGTTGCCAATTATGGACAGATGACGGCCGGCGGCTGGATGTATATCGGCCCTCAAGGGATTGTTCATGGCACTTTCAACACCCTCCTGAATGCCGGACGATTGAAACTCGGTATTCCACAAGACCAAGATTTGCGGGGACACTTATTTATTTCTTCCGGTTTGGGAGGAATGAGTGGTGCACAACCTAAGGCAGCCGAAATAGCAGGAGCAGTCTCCATCATAGCCGAAGTAGATCGTTCACGCATTGAAACACGCTACCACCAAGGATGGGTGGGGCATGTGACTGCAGATATAACAGAAGCATACCGGATGGCAGCTGAAGCAATGCGACGCCGTGAACCTTGTTCCATTGCCTATCATGGAAATATAGTAGACCTGCTCGAATATGCCGAGCGAGAAAAGATTCTGATCGAACTATTATCCGATCAAACCTCCTGTCACGCCGTTTACGAAGGTGGATACTGCCCTGCCGGACTGACTTTCGAGGAACGCACACGACTTCTTCATGAATCGCCGGAGCAATTCCGTCACTTGGTAGACGTATCTCTACGCCGTCATTTCGAAGTTATCAAGAAACTGGTAGCCCGCGGAACTTATTTCTTTGATTATGGAAACTCCTTCATGAAAGCCATATACGATGCCGGAGTAAAAGAAATCTCCCGTAATGGCGTTGATGAAAAAGACGGATTTATCTGGCCGAGCTATGTCGAAGATATTATGGGGCCCCAACTCTTTGATTACGGCTACGGTCCGTTCAGGTGGGTCTGTTTGAGTGGTAAACACGAAGATCTGATAAAAACAGACCGCGCGGCTATGGAATGTATCGACGTCCATCGGCGTGGTCAGGATCTGGACAACTACAATTGGATACGGGATGCAGAAAAGAATCAACTCGTGGTGGGTACACAGGCACGTATTCTTTATCAGGATGCAGTTGGAAGAATGAAGATAGCCCTCCGTTTCAATGAGATGGTTCGCCGGGGTGAAGTAGGACCTATTATGCTGGGACGAGACCACCACGATGTAAGCGGTACGGATTCTCCTTTCCGGGAGACGTCGAATATCAAAGACGGAAGTAATGTGATGGCAGATATGGCTGTGCAATGCTTTGCCGGAAATTGTGCCCGTGGAATGAGTCTGGTAGCCTTACACAATGGAGGCGGCGTCGGCATTGGCAAAGCAATCAATGGCGGTTTTGGTATGGTATGCGACGGTAGCGAACGGGTAGATGAAATACTCCGTTCGGCAATGCTTTGGGACGTGATGGGAGGAGTAGCCCGCCGTTCATGGGCGCGTAATCCGCATGCGATGGAAACGAGTGAAGCATTTAATGAGTCCCATGTAGGAGATTATCAGATAACAATGCCTTATGTGGCGGACGAAGAATTAATAAAGAAGATAGTTCCATATATTGTGGGAAAGTAGTCTCACAATATAAGAGAAAACATTCCCATAAAATGAGGGAATAAATTCCCATAATATATGGAACAGTTTAAACATGCAGTTATTTTGGATAAACCAAGTAGTTATTTGATGTAAAACATATAGTTATTCAGTAAAGTATAACCTCTATAATAATAGATATTTGATATGAGTTGGAATAAGATTATTGAGTGCGTCCCCAATTTTAGTGAGGGACGTGATTTAGAGAAAATAGATCAGATAGTAGCCCCTTTCCGTGGTAAAGCTGGAGTAAAACTGCTTGATTATAGTAATGATGAAGACCATAACCGTCTGGTTGTCACACTTGTGGGAGAGCCGGAAGCACTGTGTGAAGCAGTAGTTGAAGCCGTTGGTGTAGCTGTCCGTTTGATCGACCTGAATCAGCACACCGGGCAACATCCTCGTATGGGAGCGGTAGATGTAATTCCTTTCATCCCGATTAAGAACACCAGTATGGAAGAAGCCATCGAGCTTTCTAAAAAAGTGGCTGCGAAAGTTGCGGAGCTATCTAATCTTCCCGTCTTTCTGTATGAAAAGTCCGCTACTGCACCACACCGGGAAAATCTCGCTTCCGTTCGTAAAGGCGAATTTGAAGGAATGGCCGAAAAGATCAAACTGCCCGAATGGCAACCTGACTTCGGACCTGCTGAACGACATCCGACCGCAGGTACCGTAGCAATCGGAGCCCGTATGCCACTCGTAGCCTACAATGTCAATCTAAGTACAGATAATCTGGAGATAGCCACTAAGATAGCGAAAAATATCCGCCATATCAATGGAGGCCTCCGTTATGTAAAAGCAATGGGAGTGGAGCTGAAAGAGCGAAACATCACCCAAGTGTCCATTAACATGACCGACTATACCCGTACCGCACTTTACCGTGCCTTCGAACTGGTACGTATCGAGGCCCGTCGTTACGGTGTTACGATTGTAGGTAGCGAAATAATCGGCCTTGTACCGATGGAAGCTCTGATTGATACCGCTTCCTACTATCTCGGACTCGAAAACTTTTCCATGCAGCAAGTTCTCGAAGCTCGTATCATGGAATAGACAATAAGAAAATAGAATGAATCACAATTGCTTTATGGCAAACATCATTCTAAAAGAACGTCCCATTCATATCTCCATTTATTATATGAACTAATTATGATGAACTATTTATGAGTGAAAACCTAATCATATTTAACGCCCGTATCGTAACCCCCATCGGCTTTTCCGCCCGTAAAGGAGAGGAAATGTCCCAACTGCAAATCATAGAAAACGGAACCGTGGAAGTGACCAAAGGAATCATTACCTACGTTGGTGAAAACCGTGGCGAAGACCGGGATGGTTACTACCAGCACTACTGGCATTATAACGCTCGCGGACATTGCCTTTTGCCCGGTTTCGTCGATTCCCATACCCATTTTGTATTTGGTGGAGAACGTTCCGAAGAATTTTCCTGGCGTCTGAAAGGCGAAAGCTATATGTCAATCATGGAGCGGGGAGGGGGAATTGCAAGTACCGTAAAAGCCACCCGGCAAATGAACTACCTGCAACTTCGTTCAGCCGCCGAAAGCTTCCTGAAGAAGATGAGCACTATGGGAGTAACCACCGTAGAAGGTAAAAGTGGCTACGGTCTGGATCGGGACACAGAATTACTACAACTAAAAGTAATGCGCAGCCTGGATAACGCCGAGCATAAACGCGTCGATATAGTCTCCACTTTCCTCGGCGCCCACGCCCTTCCCGAAGAATATGCAGGGAGAAGCGACGAATACATCGATTTCCTGATTCGTGAAATGCTTCCCCTTATCCATTCCGGTAAGTGGGCAGAATGTTGTGATGTCTTTTGCGAACAAGGCGTTTTCTCTGTCGAACAATCCCGTCGCCTGCTTCAGGCAGCCAAAGAGCACGGTTTCCTGTTGAAACTTCATGCCGACGAAATCGTCTCTCTCGGCGGTGCCGAACTGGCCGCCGAACTCGGAGCACTGTCTGCCGACCATCTCCTGCACGCTTCCGATGCCGGCATCCGTGCAATGGCCGATGCCGGAGTAGTAGCTACGCTGTTACCTCTGACAGCTTTCGCCTTGAAAGAACCCTATGCGCGAGGTCGTGAAATGATTGACGCCGGTTGTGCTGTGGCACTTGCCACCGACCTGAATCCCGGTAGTTGTTTCTCCGGTTCCATCCCGCTGACCATTGCTCTGGCCTGTATCTATATGCAAATGAGCATCGAAGAAACCATCACCGCTCTCACCCTGAACGGAGCCGCCGCTCTTCAACGAGCCGACCGGATTGGAAGCATTGAAGTAGGCAAACAAGGCGATTTCATCATCCTCAATTCCGACAACTATCATATTCTACCTTACTATATAGGCATGAATTGCGTAATTATGACTATTAAAGGCGGCATACTTTATCCCGTCACTTAATAGTTGAAAAACTCTCATTCATTAATCACTTAAAAAAAATAGAATACCATGTTAGCAGATTTAACCGTAAAAGATTTCTTAGATAAAGTAGCTTGCAGTGACCCTGTGCCCGGCGGTGGTAGTATTGCCGCTTTGAATGGAGCGCTGGCTTCCTCCCTTTCCACGATGGTGGCACGGCTGACCGTAGGAAAAAAAGGATACGAAGTCAGTGAAGAAGTAATGCAGCACGCACAAACCATCACCCTCCGTTTGCTGGACGAATTTATGGCACTTATTGACAAAGATTCGGCTGCCTACAACGAAGTATTTGCCTGTTTTAAACTACCAAAAACAACCGACGAAGAGAAAGCCGCCCGAAGTACCGCTATCCAGAAGGCAACCAAACAAGCCGCCCTCGTTCCGTTGGAAGTAGCCCGCAAAGCACTGGATATGATGTCCATTATAGCCGATGTTGCCCGCCTCGGCAACCGGAATGCCGTCACAGATGCCTGTGTAGCAATGATGTCCGCCCGTACCGCCGTATTGGGAGCCTTGCTGAATGTCCGTATCAACCTCGGTTCGCTCAAAGACAGAGATTTTGTCCTCCAACTGCAAACCGAAGCCGATGCCATCGAGCAAACCGCTTGCCAGAAAGAAAAAGAATTGTTGGATGCCGTAAATCAAGACCTGCGCGTATGAGTAAGAATGTATACCATATCGGTTCCGGAGCACTGACCTTCGAAATCATCGAACGGATTATAAACGAAAACCTGAAACTCGAACTAGCTCCCGAAGCCAAGTTGCGCATCCAGAAATGTCGCGACTACCTCGACCAAAAAATAGCTTCTTCCGAAGAACCGTTATACGGCATAACAACAGGTTTCGGCTCTCTATGCACTAAAAATATATCTCCCGATGAACTGGGGACCCTTCAAGAAAACCTGATAAAAAGCCATGCTTGCAGCGTAGGCGAAGAAATTCGCCCTGTCATCATCAAACTGATGATGCTTCTCAAAGCCCATGCCCTTTCATTAGGACATAGCGGCGTACAAGTTATCACCGTGCAGCGCATCCTCGATTTCTTCAATAATGACGTCATGCCTATCGTCTACGACCGCGGTTCCCTTGGAGCCTCCGGCGACCTGGCACCGCTCGCCAATCTTTTCCTTCCTCTGATAGGTGTCGGTGATGTCTACTATAAAGGAAAAAAGTGCGAAGCCATCAGCGTACTCGACGAATTTGGCTGGGAACCGGTCAAACTAATGAGCAAAGAAGGACTAGCCCTGCTGAACGGTACCCAATTTATGAGTGCCAACGGTGTGTTCGCTATGCTCAAAGCCTTTCGCCTCTCGAAAAAAGCCGACCTGATAGCCGCACTTTCCCTCGAAGCCTTTGACGGCCGTATCGACCCGTTTATGGACTGCATCCAGCAAATCCGCCCCCATCAGGGACAGATTGAGACAGGCGAAGCCTTCCGCAAACTACTGTCAGGCAGCGAACTAATCGAACGCCACAAGGAACACGTGCAAGATCCCTATTCTTTCCGTTGTATCCCGCAAGTACATGGCGCTACCAAAGATGCCATCCGCTACGTTGCCTCCGTACTGCTGACCGAAATCAATTCCGTCACGGACAACCCCACCATCTTCCCCGATGAAGACCGGATCATCTCCGGCGGAAACTTTCACGGGCAACCGCTTGCCATCTCTTATGATTTCCTTGCCATCGCTCTGGCCGAATTGGGAAATATCTCCGAACGCCGTGTCTCCCAACTGATTATGGGTCTCCGTGGGCTACCTGAATTTCTCGTAGCCAACCCCGGTTTGAACTCCGGCTTCATGATTCCGCAGTATGCCGCCGCCTCCATGGTCAGCCAGAATAAAATGTACTGCTATGCAGCTTCGAGCGATTCCATCGTCTCTTCCAACGGACAGGAAGACCATGTAAGCATGGGTGCCAATGCCGCAACCAAACTCTATAAAGTGATGGACAACCTGGAACATATCCTTGCCATCGAACTGATGAACGCCGCACAAGGCATCGACTTCCGCCGCCCGCAGAAAACCTCTCCCGTTCTTGAGCGTTTCCTCCATGCCTATCGGAAAGAAGTACCTTTTGTAAAAGATGACATCGTGATGTACAAGGAAATACATAAAACAGTCGCCTTCCTGAAGAGGACACAGATTGAATACTGACAATAAATTGATCCTTTTTCGCTTTTCGTTAATAATGGTGACTGTTATTGCCGGGTAAGTGTCGATTCTTATCGATATTTATCCGGCATTTATTGCCGGCCATCTCTTCTATTAGCGATAAAACTTTACTTCCTATATTCCTCCCTTTTACCTTTCCTCTGTGTTTGTTCCAAATTTCCTATTAACACTTGTTTTCATTTTACTCTATTGAATGATAATAAATCCCAAATGGACTATAAATAGATGGAAACTTGATTTGTTAATTGAGTTTTCTATATATCTTTGTTCCGTTTTTCCTTTGGAAATGAAGAGAAAACGAAAACTGCATTTTAATAAAATAGAAAAACGGATGATGACAGAGCATGGAAAAGACGCTTCCCAACGGGTAGAGTTAAGAGAACGGATCATAACGGCAGCAACAGAAGCTTTTACTTCAAAAGGCATCAAGAGTATTACGATGGATGACATTGCGGCAGCATTAGGAATTTCCAAACGTACGCTCTACGAAGTCTTTTCGGATAAAGAATCGTTGTTGAAAGAATGCATACTGAAGGCACAGGCAGACAGAGACAAGTATTTGCAGAAAGTCTTTGAACAGTCGCACAATGTGTTGGAAGTGATACTTGCAGTTTTTCAGAAAAGCATTGAGATGTTTCATCAGACGAACAAACGCTTTTTTGAAGACATTAAGAAATATCCCAAAGTATATGAGATGATGAAGAACCGGCAGGACAGCGATTCGATGAAAACCATGTCCTTCTTCAAAACAGGAGTAGAGCAGGGCATCTTTCGTCCGGATGTAAACTTCTCCATCGTCAATTTGCTGGTACGTGAGCAATTTGACGTGCTTTTGAATACAGACATCTGCAACGAATATCCTTTCATTGAAGTGTACGAGTCCATCATGTTTACTTATATACGCGGTATCTCCACCGAAAAAGGAGCAAGGGTACTGGAAGACTTTATACAAGAATATCGCAAGAACCGCATCGAATACTAGAGCAAAAGTGAGGTTCTATTGACAAACAAGTAAGATTAAATTAGAAATTTAGTTTATGAACAAAATGAAAAGATTGACAGGTCGGAAGATTCTTCTGGTAGCTGTGGCACTCTGCGCATTTGGTTTTGCAAAGGCACAGGACACGCAGATGGAGAAGAATACACTAACCTTAACCTTAGACAAAGCCTTGGAAATTGCATTGGATGAGAATCCGACAATGAAAGTGGCAGCAGAAGAGATCGCCTTAAAAAAAGTTGCCAGCAAGGAAGCCTGGCAGAGTCTGTTGCCGGAGGCTAGCATTGCCGGTTCCTTAGACCATACGATTAAAGCGGCTGAAATGAAATTGAACGATATGTCGTTCAAGATGGGGCAAGACGGAACGAATACCGCCAATGCCGGGTTGAGCATTAACCTGCCACTTTTTGTGCCGGGTGTTTACCGGGCTATGTCGATGACAAAGACGGATATTGAACTGGCAGTAGAGAAGTCACGTGCTTCCAAACTGGATCTGGTGAATCAGGTAAGCAAGGCTTATTATCAGTTGATGCTTGCGCAGGATAGCTATGAAGTGCTTCAGGGCAGCTATAAACTGGCAGAAGATAATTACAATGTAGTGAATGCCAAATATCAGCAGGGAACTGTGAGCGAATATGACAAGATCAGTGCGGAAGTACAGATGCGCAGCATTAAACCGAACCTGATCGCGGCAGCCAATGCGGTGACTTTGGCTAAGTTGCAGTTAAAAGTTCTGATGGGCATCACTGCCGATGTGGAGATAAAGATTAATGATAATCTGACCAACTATGAGACAACCATGTTTGTCAATCAGTTGAAAGAAGAGAATGTAAATCTGAACAACAATACCACCATGAAGCAGTTGGACTTGAACATGAAGTTGCTTGAAAAGAATGTAAAGTCTTTAAAGACGAACTTTATGCCGACTCTTTCCATGAGCTTCTCCTATCAGTATCAGTCATTGTATAATCCGAATATCAATTTCTTCGATTATAACTGGAGCAACAGTTCCAGCCTGATGTTCAATATCAGCATACCTTTATATAAGGCAAGCAACTTTACGAAAGTAAAATCTGCCCGTATACAGATGCGCCAGCTCGATTGGAACCGTATCGATACGGAAAGACAGTTGAATATGCAGATTGTCAGTTGTCGCAATAATATGAGTGCCAGCACAGAGCAGGTAGTCAGCAACAAGGAAAATGTGATGCAGGCAAAGAAAGCGGTGGTGATTGCCGAAAAACGTTATGATGTGGGTAAGGGCACGGTGCTCGAACTGAACAGTTCGCAAGTGTCACTGACACAGGCGCAACTCACCTACAATCAGTCCATATACGATTACCTGGTTGCTAAGGCAGACCTCGATCAGGTGCTGGGAAAAGAATAAAGATAGACAACTAAAAAATTACAAGTAAGGAATATGAAAAGAAGTATCCAATTGGTAGCCCTGCTGTTAACTGTGTTTATGGGCTCATGTACAGGTGGAAAAGACAAAGCTGCTGCGGAACATGCCGACGCAAAGCCCATTGTGAAGCTGGCAGACGTAAAAGCTCGTCCCGTAGATCAGATACAGGATTACACAGCAACGGTGGAAGCAGAAGTAAAGAATAATATTGCACCTTCGTCTCCCGTGCGTATCGACCAGATTTTTGTGGAAGTGGGCGACCGTGTGTCCAAAGGACAGAAACTTGTGCAGATGGATGCGGCCAACCTGAAACAGGCGAAGCTGCAACTTGACAATCAGGAAATAGAATTCAACCGTATTGACGAACTATATAAAGTGGGCGGTGCGTCCAAATCTGAATGGGATGCTTCGAAGATGCAACTCGATGTGAAGAAAACCGCTTATAAGAATTTGCAGGAGAATACCTCTTTGTTAAGCCCCATCAATGGTGTGGTAACTGCACGCAACTATGATAACGGCGATATGTACAGCGGTGGAGAGCCGGTCTTGGTAGTAGAACAGATCACTCCCGTGAAACTCCTGATCAATGTGTCCGAAACCTACTTTACGAAAGTGAAGAAAGGTACCCCCGTCGACGTGAAACTCGATGTATATGGAGATGAAGTATTTACAGGAACCATCAATCTGGTTTATCCGACTATAGATGCCACTACCCGTACATTCCAGGTAGAGATCAGACTGGACAATAAAGACCAGCGCGTACGTCCGGGAATGTTTGCCCGTGCCACATTAAATTTCGGAACGGCAGAAAATGTAGTTGTTCCCGATTTGGCAATTGTTAAGCAGGCAGGTTCAGGCGACCGTTATGTATTCGTTTATCAAGACGGCAAGGTGTCTTATAATAAAGTCGAATTGGGTAGACGCATGGGTGCGGAGTACGAGTTGAAATCCGGTGTGCCTGATAATTCGCAGGTTGTAGTTGCCGGACAGTCACGTTTGGTGAACGGTATGGAAGTAGAGGTGGAAGCCTCTTCCAAATAGAAGGTGTAAAATTCCTTTCGCCTAATGCTTTTATTAATTAACCAGATTTATAAAACAACATGAGTTTATACGAAGGTGCGGTTAAGAAACCGATTATGACCTCCCTCTGCTTTCTGGCAGTCGTGATTTTTGGTCTTTTCTCTTTGTCCAAGTTGCCTATTGACTTGTATCCGGACATTGACACGAATACAATCATGGTGATGACCGCTTATCCCGGCGCAAGTGCCTCGGATATAGAAAATAATGTGACTCGCCCACTCGAAAATACGTTGAACGCGGTGAGCAACCTGAAACATATTACCTCCCGTTCTTCCGAGAATATGTCACTGATTACATTGGAGTTCGAGTTTGGTAACGATATTGACGTGCTGACCAATGATGTGCGCGATAAACTCGACATGGTAAGTTCGCAGCTTCCCGATGATGTCGAGAATCCGATCATCTTTAAGTTTAGTACGGACATGATTCCGATCGTGTTGCTTTCCGTACAGGCTAATGAAAGCCAGTCGGCACTTTATAAGATATTGGACGACCGTGTGGTAAATCCGCTGGCACGTATTCCGGGAGTCGGAACGGTGTCTATCAGCGGTGCGCCGCAGCGTGAGATTCAGGTATATTGCGACCCTAACAAACTGGAAGCCTATCATCTGACTATCGAAACAATCAGTTCCATTATCGGAGCCGAGAACAAGAATATTCCCGGTGGTAACTTCGATATTGGTAGTGAAACCTATGCGCTGCGTGTAGAAGGTGAGTTTGATGATTCCCGCCAGCTGGAAGATGTAGTGGTGGGTACATACAATGGGGCGAATGTCTTTCTGCGTGATGTAGCCCGTATTGTTGATACCGTGGAAGAACGTGCACAGGAAACCTATAATAATGGGGTGCAAGGTGCTATGATTGTAGTTCAGAAACAGTCGGGAGCCAATTCGGTAGAAATCTCCAAGAAAGTGGCCGACGCGCTGCCGAGGCTTCAGAAGAACCTGCCGAGCGATGTGAAGATTGGTGTCATTGTCGATACTTCGGACAACATTTTGAACACCATCGACAGTTTGACGGAGACCGTTGCTTATGCCTTGCTCTTCGTTGTCATCGTCGTGTTCCTCTTTCTGGGACGTTGGCGTGCGACGCTGATTATCTGTATCACCATTCCGCTTTCATTGATTGCCTCGTTCATCTATCTGGCGGTTAGTGGAAATACAATTAATATCATTTCGCTTTCGTCACTTTCTATCGCTATCGGTATGGTGGTGGATGATGCGATTGTGGTACTTGAAAATGTAACGACCCATATCGAGCGTGGTTCCGATCCGAAACAGGCAGCCGTGCACGGAACGAATGAGGTGGCAATCTCTGTAATCGCTTCTACACTGACCATGATTGCCGTGTTCTTCCCGTTGACGATGGTAAGCGGTATGTCCGGTGTACTTTTCAAACAGTTGGGTTGGATGATGTGTGCTATCATGTTTATTTCTACGGTCGCCGCACTATCCTTGACTCCGATGCTCTGTTCCCAGTTGCTTCGTTTGCAGAAGAAGCCGTCGAAGATGTTCAAGCTCTTCTTTACTCCGATTGAGAAAGCGCTCGACGGACTCGATACCTGGTACGCGAAAATGTTGAACTGGGCTGTACGTCACCGTCCGATTGTGATTGTGGGATGTATCGTTTTCTTCGTTATCAGTTTGTTGTGTGCAAAGGGGATTGGTACAGAGTTTTTCCCGGCACAGGATAATGCCCGTATTGCCGTACAGTTGGAACTCCCGATCGGTACACGAAAAGAGATAGCGCAGGAACTTTCAGAAAAGTTGACTAACCAATGGCTGACGAAGTATAAGGACATTATGAAAGTTTGTAACTATACGGTTGGTCAGGCTGACTCCGACAACACTTGGGCATCCATGCAGGACAACGGTTCGCATATTATCTCTTTCAACATCAGTTTGGTAGACCCGGGTGATCGTAACATTTCTTTGGAAACAGTCTGTGATGAGATGCGTGAAGATTTGAAAGCCTATCCGGAATTCAGTAAGGCGCAAGTAATCCTTGGAGGTAGTAACACAGGTATGTCCGCTCAGGCAAGTGCTGACTTTGAGGTTTACGGATACGATATGACAATGACCGATAGCGTGGCAGCCCGCCTGAAACGTGAACTGCTGAAAGTGAAAGGAGTGACTGAGGTAAATATCAGCCGTAGTGACTATCAGCCTGAATATCAGGTAGACTTCGACCGTGAGAAACTGGCGATGCATGGCTTGAATCTTTCGACTGCCGGTAACTACCTGCGTAATCGTGTCAATGGTGCGGTAGCATCTAAATATCGTGAAGACGGAGATGAATATGATATTAAAGTGCGTTACGCACCCGAATTCCGTACAAGTCTGGAAAGTCTGGAAAATATCCTCATTTATAATGCGCAAGGACAATCCGTTCGTGTGAAAGATGTCGGAAAGGTAGTCGAACGTTTTGCACCTCCTACCATCGAACGTAAAGACCGTGAACGTATCGTGACCGTTTCCGCCGTAATCTCCGGAGCTCCGCTGGGCGACGTGGTGGCTGCCGGAAATAAGGTGATAGATAAAATGGATCTTCCGGGAGAAGTCACTATCCAGATTTCCGGTTCGTACGAAGACCAGCAGGATTCGTTCCGCGATTTGGGAACACTTGCCATCCTGATTGTCATTCTCGTATTTATCGTGATGGCAGCACAGTTCGAGTCACTGACTTATCCGTTCATTATCATGTTCTCACTGCCGTTTGCGTTTAGTGGTGTTTTGATGGCATTGTTCTTTACGAACAGCACATTGAGCGTCATGAGTTTGTTGGGAGGTATCATGTTGATTGGTATTGTGGTGAAGAACGGTATTGTGCTTATCGACTACATCACCCTTTGCCGGGAACGTGGACTTGCAGTGTTGAACTCTGTGGTAACAGCTGGTAAGAGCCGTCTTCGTCCGGTATTAATGACTACTGCCACTACCGTGCTCGGTATGATTCCGATGGCTATCGGTGGCGGTCAGGGTTCTGAAATGTGGAGTCCGATGGCGATTGCCGTCATCGGTGGTCTGACAGTATCTACTGTGTTGACATTGATTTTGATTCCTACTTTATATTGCGTATTTGCAGGAACGGGTATCAAGAACCAGCGTCGCAAACTTCGCCGTAAACGTGATTTGGATGTTTACTTTCAGGAGAATAAAGACAGCATTATTAAGAAATAACAAAAAAAGAAATATGAAATCAGTATTGATAACATTCGACCAGGCTTATTACGAACGAATCATGGCGTTACTCGACCGTTTGGGATGTCGTGGTTTTACCTACCTCGAAAAAGTACAGGGGCGTGGTTCGAAGACAGGTGATCCGCATTTCGGAAGCCATGCCTGGCCAAGTATGTGTTCGGCTATCCTGACGGTAGTAGATGATAGCAAAGTCGATCCGCTGCTGGACACCTTGCATAAGATGGATTTACAGACGGAGCAATTAGGCCTGCGCGCATTTGTGTGGAACATTGAACGGACCATTTAAGAACGATCCGGTAGATAGATAAAAAGGAAAGGGGAATCTAATAAATAATGTAGATTCTCCTTTCTTTTTGTGGCTTTTATCTATCTTTGCGGTCGTTTTGGATTTTAGGAACATGATGGAGATAATAAAGAATTATTTGAAATATTCGTTGTGGTTTGTACTGATTGTATTTGCAGCCTTACTCGGGCTTCATTGGCTTCCGGTATTGACTATTGACGGACACACGATGAGGCGTGTAGACCTTTTGAGCGATCTTCGTTACCCCGAATCGGAGACTGCCGCAGCTGATTCGGACAGCATCCCTTTGCCTTCTGTTGTAAAACCGGCTTTTGTGGATACCTGCCGTGCGGGCATGACTTGCATAGAAGATTACAGTGATTCCACCCTCCGGGGAATGGCTCCTTTCTATGAAGCACTCGACCGTGTCTCTTCCGCTGACTCCGCTGACAAACAGGTACGCATTGCCGTATTCGGAGACTCTTTTATCGAAGCGGATATATTTACGGCCGACTTGCGCGAAATGCTTCAGAAACAATTCGGCGGTTGCGGTGTAGGTTTTGTCACCATCACTTCCATGACCAGCGGTTATCGTCCTACGGTGCGGCATACATTTGGCGGATGGTCCAGCCATGCGGTAACAGACAGCGTGTATTTCGACAAGAAGAAACAAGGAATTTCCGGACACTATTTCGTCCCCCGAAACGGAGCTTATGTAGAACTGCGCGGACAAAATAAATATGCCTCCCTGCTCGATACTTGTCAGCGTGCCTCCATCTTCTTTTATAATAAAGATTCTGTTCTTCTTTCTGCCCGTGTGAACAAAGGAGAAAACAAGAATTACTCTTTAGCTCCTTCCGATGGATTACAGCAAATTCAGGTGGACGGACGCATCGGTTCTATCCGTTGGACAGTAGATCGTGCGGACTCTACCCTGTTCTATGGCTTGGCAATGGATGGAAAGAAAGGAATCATTCTCGATAACTTCTCGTTGCGTGGCAGTTCCGGTCTTTCCCTGCGTGGTATTCCGGTACAAATGCTGAAGCAGTTTAACCGCCAACGTCCTTATGATCTGATTATCCTCGAATATGGCTTGAATGTAGCTACCGAACGGGGGCGCAATTATGATAATTACCAGAAAGGATTGATTACTGCTATCGAGCATCTGAAAGAATGTTTCCCACAAGCGGGAATCCTGTTGTTGAGCGTCGGTGACCGTGATTATAAAAACGAAAACGGTGAACTCCGTACTATGCCCGGTGTCAAGAATCTGATTCGTTATCAGCAGAACATAGCTGCCGAAAGCGGCATTGCATTCTGGAATATGTTTGATGCAATGGGTGGAGACGGCAGTATGGCAAAACTCGTCCACGCCAAACCTTCTATGGCAAACTATGATTATACGCATATAAACTTCCGTGGCGGTAAACATTTGGCAGGATTGCTTTATGAAACCATGATCTATGGTAAGGAACAATACGATAGGAGGCGTGCTTATGAGAAGGAGTAATCTGCTGTTCATCTTTGTTCTTATTTTCTCCGGTCTGTTAAGTAGCCCTTGTTTTCTTACAGAAACAATTGCGCAAGACCGTATGCCTGTATGCCCTCCATTGGGAAAGACTGCAAAGCGGATAAAGCCTTTACGGGAAATGAATTGGGCGAATGATACGATCAACGTACAAATAGCCTTCCCTGCAGCTTTTCGCGAAACCGGACGGAATGAGATTATTGACAGCATTGCTCTGTTGGCTCCCGTCTTTGAACATCTCCGCCAGGTACGTGCCGGACTCTCCGAAGATACAGTCCGCATCGTTCATATTGGCGATAGCCACGTGCGTGGACATATCTATCCTCAAACCACCGGTGCCCGTTTGACAGAAACCTTTGGCGCCATTTCTTATATTGATAAAGGCGTCAACGGAGCTACTTGCCTAACATTTACCCATCCGGATCGTATTGCCGAAATTGTTGCCTTGAAACCCGAATTGCTGATTCTCTCTTTCGGAACCAATGAAAGCCATAACCGGCGTTATAATATAAATGTGCACTACAATCAGATGGATGAACTTGTGAAACTGTTGCGCGACAGTCTTCCTAATATCCCTATTCTTCTGACTACCCCTCCCGGTTCCTATGAAAGTTTCCGGCAACGGAGGCGTAGACGCACGTATGCCATCAATCCCCGTACGGCAACAGCAGCGGAAACCATCCGCCGTTATGCAAAAGACCATCGCCTGCTCGTGTGGGATATGTACGATGTAGTCGGAGGGAAGCGTCGTGCCTGCACCAACTGGACAGAGGCAAACCTGATGCGTCCCGATCATGTACATTATTTACCTGAAGGATACATCCTGCAAGGAAATTTATTATACCAAGCACTTATACAAGCATATAATGACTATGTTTCCCATTGATATAGATTTCAGTAGACTAAAAGAGGTACTTACCTACGATCCGCAAGCCCCGATGATATTCAGCAGCGGTATCTTCCTTTGGCTGTTCGCTGCTTTCATGGTGGTGTATGTGTTGTTACAACGTAAATACACTGCCCGTATCTTGTTTGTCACCCTCTTTTCCTATTATTTCTACTACAAGAGTAGCGGCACATATTTCTTTCTGCTTGCTATAGTCACCGTTGCCGACTTCTTTCTTGCACAGCTAATGGATCGTGCAGAGGGGTATTGGAAACGTAAAGGATTAGTCGCTTTGAGTCTGAGTGTCAATCTGGGACTTCTTGTCTATTTCAAATATACCAATTTCCTCGGTGGAGTGATAGCGCCATTGATGGGAGGAGAGTTTACCGCTCTTGATATATTCCTGCCGGTCGGTATCTCCTTCTTCACTTTCCAGTCGTTAAGCTACACCATCGACGTTTACCGGAGAGATATAAAGCCTTTGACCAATCTTCTGGATTATGCTTTTTACGTATCTTTCTTTCCCCAGTTGGTAGCGGGACCTATCGTGCGTGCCCGCGACTTTATCCCGCAAATCCGGAAACCTCTCTTTGTTTCGCAGGAGATGTTCGGCCGCGGAATCTTTCTGATCGTATCCGGTCTTTTCAAGAAAGCCATTATCTCCGACTATATCAGCATCAACTTTGTAGAACGTATTTTTGATAATCCTACTCTCTATTCGGGTGTTGAGAATCTGATGGGAGTGTATGGTTATGCTTTACAGATTTACTGCGACTTTTCCGGATATAGTGACATGGCTATCGGTATCGCTTTATTGTTGGGCTTTCATTTCAATCTCAATTTTAATTCTCCTTATAAGTCTGCTTCCATTACCGAATTTTGGCGTCGTTGGCACATCTCTTTGTCCAGTTGGCTGCGGGATTATCTGTATATCTCTTTAGGAGGAAACCGGAAAGGCAAGTTCCGGCAATATCTGAATCTTATCATTACCATGTTTCTGGGTGGATTGTGGCATGGCGCATCTTGGAACTTCGTTCTTTGGGGAACCTTCCACGGTGTTGCTTTAGCGTTGCATAAAATGTGGATGACTATCACCGGGCGTAAGAAAGGAGAACAAAGTCATGGTTGGCGGCGTGTGTTCGGAGTGATTATTACTTTTCATTTCGTCTGCTTCTGCTGGATTTTCTTCCGTAATGCCGATTTTCAGAACTCAATGGATATGCTGGGACAGATATTCACTACTTTCCGTCCGCAACTGTTCCCACAGTTACTTGAAGGATATTGGAAAGTATTCGCATTAATGTTGCTCGGCTTCCTGCTTCATTTTGCTCCCGATAGCTGGGAAAATGCAGCTTCCCGGGGAGTGATCCGTCTGCCTTTCGTAGGAAAAGCAGTATTGATGGTAGCGTTGATTTACCTTGTTATTCAGATGAAGAGTTCGGAGATTCAGCCGTTTATTTATTTCCAGTTCTGATCCGCCTTCTTTTTAATATCCGGTTGAAGCCGTAATTGGAATATTTTTCCTTTCTTTGTGAAAGGAAAATATAAACATTCTGCTTTATGGAAAACTCTTTCAGTTATCAGCCGGCAGCCGGTCGCTACGAACAGATGCCATATAAATATTGTGGCAAGAGTGGCTTGCAGTTACCCCTAATCTCTTTGGGATTGTGGCATAATTTCGGTAGTGTGGACAATTTCAATGTAGCAACCGACATGATTAAGTATGCTTTCGATCACGGTGTTACTCATTTCGACTTGGCAAATAATTACGGCCCCGCTCCCGGAAGTGCCGAAGTAAATTTCGGGCGAATCTTGAAAGAGAACTTTCAAGGCTACCGGGATGAAATGATTATCTCTTCCAAGGCCGGTCATGAGATGTGGGCAGGCCCTTATGGCGGAAATAGCTCTCGAAAAAATCTGATGGCGAGCATTGACCAAAGTCTCTGCCGGACAGGTTTGGAGTATTTTGATATCTTTTATAGTCATCGTTATGACGGAGTCACTCCAGTTGAAGAAACCATTCAGACATTGATTGATATTGTGAAGCAAGGTAAAGCATTGTATATCGGAATTTCTAAATATCCTCCCGAACAAGCCCGTGTTGCCTATGAGATGATGGCAAAAGCCGGTGTTCCCTGTCTTATCAGCCAATATCGATATAGTATGTTCGATCGTGCGGTTGAGGCTGAATCACTTCCTTTAGCAGCGGAGTACGGTTCTGGCTTCATAGCTTTCTCTCCTTTGGCACAAGGATTATTGACCGATAAATATCTGAACGGCATTCCGGAAGGTTCCCGTGCTGCCCGTTCTTCGGGTTTTCTTCAACAATCTCAAGTGACGCATGAAAAGGTAGAAGCTGCCCGTCAATTAAATGAAATAGCCCGCCGCCGTGGGCAAACGCTGGCTGAAATGGCTTTGGCATGGGTGCTGAAAGACGAAAGAATGACATCAGTGATTGTAGGTGCAAGTTCTGTGAATCAGTTAGCCGACAATTTGAAAGCGCTGGAACATTTGGAGTTCACGGCAGACGAGTTGAAAGAAATAGAGCAAATTTTACCCGGATAAATTCAGGCGCATCGGCAGATGTCCGTGGCAAGCTAACCAAAGATACGACTCACACGAAACAAGAAGAAAGTGTAGTCTGACACTCCATGTAGCTTCGCCCTGAATCTCTTCAATTTTGAATTGAGTGATTCGGCAGCAGCATTTGTAGATCGGTTAATGAAGTAATTCAATACCTGCTCCTCTCTGGACTTGATCAAGTCACGTGCGGCTTTCACTTCTCTCATAGTACATTCTGCCACTTTTTGATACCACCCGTGCAGTCTCTTTGTTGCTTCTTCCCTTGACAGCTTTGAACGGAAGACAGCCCGAAGCGAATCTACCAGTTCATAGGCTTCCTTAATTTTAGGGTATAACCCAAACAAAAGTGCAGCCCTTGTCTTTTGGCTGTCACTCCATTTGTCTCTGCTCATTGAGAGAAGATGCTTGCTTTTAGTGATTAGCTCCACCTTGGTCTCTCCATTGTCGAGCGTTGTAGGACGAAATGCAGAGTTGCCTCTTATAGGTTTACGGCCACGTTTCTTCCCCTTATATTTCTTCGGATGTCTCTTTCTGTAATACTTTCGCTGTTTGCGGTTGCGCTCCTGTTTCTTCTTAAAATCGGCACGCTCTTTGTTTTGCTCCGTAATGGCCAGACGTTTTTTCCGAAGACGGATTTCCTCCGTCGCGTCACGAGTGCGCTTGATGATATGGAAACAGTCTATCACTATGGTTGCATTTGGAAATGCTTTCTCTGCTCTTTCAGCTCTTTCAATTAAAGTATGATTGTGTAAGATTGATTCGTATATCTGATTCCCATATAAAAATGTTCCACCATGTACGCTAATCTTACGGGAAGCGGGCGGGATTTGGAGACACAATGCTCGTATTTCATTTTAGAGCTATCAAGAAATCTTTCTACTATTCTTTATGGGCAGTGATAATTGTATAGCTAGTCGCATTTACGGTCAAACATAAGGGGGCAGGGGGGAAGCCTCACCCGCTATATATAAGCAATGGATTCAGCGGTGGACCGAAAGCATTTTTCAGTATCATCTCCCTATGCTGTTTATCTCACAGGGCTTCCGTACATTCACCGCAGGGCTTTCGTTCATATTCCGAATCCCTTTCGCTCGCGTGCGGAAAGAATGAAAGATAGATAATATATTAATCAGCTGTATAGCAAACACTTATCAAACATAAACAATATATTATCTAACAAGAAGGCTCTAAGAAAAAACGCAAATGCCGAGACATACGCTTGAATTAAGTTCAAGACATACATCCCGACACAATGATTTTACCAACAAAATCACTCAGTCAACAGAATCCTAACAGGACCCAAGATGCCCGATTCAAGAGAACCACAATAGCGGGAAGGAGTCGAGCTATAGTGATTGCCTGAAGTATTTATCACAAAGACCTCGATCAAATTATCACCTTGATTCACTTTATCTGAAATGTCGAATACGTAGGGAGCTGCCAATCGCAAGCCCACTTCTTGTCCATTTACCTTCAGCCGAGCAGTAGAAACCACCTTACCCAAATCCAACATCATCTGTCCTTGTACAGGTTTGTCTACCTTAAGGTGGTATCGATACCATACACCACCGGAATACTTCGTCAATCCTTCTATTTGCGACCAATCACCTATTCTGATGATTCCTTCCGAGCAAACCTGTTCGATCGGTCCATCAATAACACTACCATCGGCATATCCCCATGGCTCGTCTACCTTGATTATCACTCGTGAAGGTTCGAGTTGTTTCTCTGGCAAATCGGCTCGAATCATCATTAAGCCATCTGTATATGTTTTCAACACATTCATTTTGGCCTCAACTCCATTGACCGTAACTTTTGCTTTTCCATACGAAGAGAACAGCAGAGATTCCAGTCCTGGAGCAGAAAGGAAGGTAAAACGTCCTTTTGTATCAGCCTGCTTACGCGTATCAAATAATAACAGAGACCTATCACCACGGAACTTCATCCGAAGAGGAGTCTCAGCAAGTGTACGTGCTTCAATGTCCGGTTCTGCTTTCCGAAGAGCAAAGCGTGAAACTCCGTAGCTGCTGAAATGCAACAAGATTTCATTAACTCCTTTTTTCAATTTCAAAGCAGAAACATCTGAAGTCTTTTCTCCATTCAGATAAATCGAGGCTGGGCGCATTTCTCCATATTCGGCCATATACATACCTTCCTCCGGTGCCATCACACGTGTAAAGAAATAATAGTTTTGTTCACCATTATCCTCCTTCATACGTTGTATTTCATTGGCATTCCACGTGGGCACTTTCTTTCCGACACGGATAAAATCATCATACATTTTAGCCTTCAGGCCATGCCATCCCTGGTGTCCGTAATCATGCTCCACACCCCATCTCCAAGAGAATTCATAGGGTTGCCATGTGTACTGGACTCCATTGACATTGACCATAAATTCATCTTTTGTCAACGATGTAAGAAGTTTCTCCGGCTCTATTTCCGGGACTGCACCCAGCATCAGCATCTTTGTACCAAATGTAAATGTACGCATGACGGGCTCTCGGCCTAAATCATTCGTGTAGTTAGCCTGGTATATCATAGCCCCCACTTTTCCATTATAAGCTGGCAATAAGAAGTCACCGTAGGTATTATCAAGGGTAGGAACAATCTCAAAATTCCACTCATCATTCAATAACCGTCGTTCTTTTATCTGCTTCTCGGCCATAGGCTCTGCGACCTGAGCTTTTCCTTTCGGATCGAAACAAATGACATAAACGTCACTTGACTCTTGCGACACGTAGAGCACTGTACCTTCTTTTGTCACACGCTGAGCAGAAATGGAGCGAATCGTGCCATCCCACGGATTCCACAAAGTGACTGCACCGTGTGCGCGGAAGAAACACTCTCCACCTTTCGATACATTGTATACAAAATAGAAGTCCTTGCCGTCAATATAACGATGTTGGAAATAGGGAATATCCTTGACCGGATAGCCGGATAGCACTCGGAAGTCGCGAGGCATACTTCGGTCAATAATTTCAGTTACCTGCTGATAATTGTCAACTTGATATATATTATTCTTGCTATCATCATTAAAAATGGCTTCCAACAATTTCTCCACAGGTTGAGTCATACGTCCTTTTTCTGTCGCTTCCGGACGTTCACCAATGTTAATAATAATTCCACCATTGCGCTTAAACTCCAGTATTTTCTCTAATGACGAATGACGAATGGCCTTCATCGAAGGAATGACAAGCACCTTAAAATGCTCGCCTGCAATGTTCAGGCACTGATTCTTCACTTTACAGCGAGCCAATGACTCATAGTCCATGAAATCGAAATCAAATCCATTTCGATACAAATAATCACCTGCATCAAAGGCCGTCTTCACACAATCATCGCCATAGCCTGCCACTACCGGCTCCACAGGATAGAGCACAGCTACGTCAGCCCGATGATACCCTTGAGAAAGAATATAGCTCAATCGCTCCGTACAAGTGAGCAATGGTTGCATTTCTTCCCAATAAGCCTCATGGATATGATTACATGGAGGTGCCCACTCCCACCAGCCGCCCATTGTGCTGTAATAGAAACCATGCAGACTCAGAATATTTTGCCCCAATGCGTAGTTAGCAAATATAGCATCATACAGTTGGTCGGTATTGGTTGACCATCCACTGCTATGGAATCCTTCTAACCAAACCCGTTGACGTTCGTACAAATGCGAGATAGAGGCTGCCACTTTATCCTTGACTATATCTTTCTGAATGTAGGGTTGGTCACATCCCGGAGCCTGATTCCAACGTTGAGTCCGGAAATAATCACCAAATTCCCCCACATCCTTTCCTCGACCGCCATGGTCACAACCAAACAATAATCCCCTTTCATTATGCCAATTGTATAACGGAATAAAGAAATTCTCTTCACTCAGGCTGACAAGCACATCATTGAAATCAAGACGAACGGCAGGAGTTTTTTCGCCTATATCCATGTATAAAGCATCCAGCAAAGGAGCTACGTCATAACCTTTCCGCTTCTGAAATTCTGCTCTAAACGTATCGTTCCACAAGAATCCGGAAAGGTTAAAGCTCAACTCATCAGAAAAAAAGAAGTTCAATCCCGATTGAGCAGAATTGGGAACATGATCCTCAAACTTCTGGAAGAAATGGCGCACATAACTCTTTCCCGAGCGAGGATTCATCGGATCTAATGAGGGAATTACCCGCTCGGCACGAACTTCGGATACAATCATCTTGTCCCAACCGGAGTTCCATTCCACCTTTCCATTCTTGGCACATGACAACAGTTCCTTTCCCGGCAACTCAAGTTCTCCATTTTCCTTCAGCTTATAGGCTGTTAAAGAGAGAGGGAGCTGTTCGTATTCATGAGAGAATTTTCCACCGACAATCGTATCACGGCTAAATTGAAGTTTGGAACCGTGCAAAGACGGGTCTTCGTTCAACATATCATCTACGTAAGACCCCTGCCCCACGCCCAATGTGTAATCGCTCAAGCTGACGCTCATATTCCGCTTCTTTGCTTCCTCAAGAAACCACTTGAAGAGTTCCCACCATTCATCTGTAAAAATGGCAGGCTGAGAAGGAAGAGTCTTACCATAGGTAATACCTCCCCTGTCACTGTGAGCATAATTGATTTGCAAGCTACTAATATGCATATCTTTCAGCTTGTCCAAATGCCACGAGAGGTGCTCGCGAGTGATTGTATCTCCCATCCACCAATAGAAAGGAACTTCTCCATATCCCTTGGGAGGAGTCTGGAACTTTCCTTTAAGGTTGGTTATTTTGTCTCGCTCGGGATATCCCGGTGGAGTCGACTGCGCAATAGCGCAGTCGACAGCTGTCATTCCCAGGAAATAAAGGCCGATAATGGATTGTATAACTTTCTTCATTCCTTATACCTAATATTAGTTACGTATTTTACCGTCTCTTTGATAAAGTGCAATAGATGCAAATGCTTCCAGATACACACTTTGATTAATCAAGTAGCTGATGTTACCGGGATTGTTTGCATCGCCTTGAATGTTCTGATAGAAGAAACCTTCAGCCGTCCGTTTATTCTTGTATACCCAAGTAACATAACTAGTGTATGCGTTAATGTATTGTTTAGCACGTGAATAATAAGGAGCTAAAGCCAAATAAGCACGGAACAACTTTATGTTAGATCCTGTGAATTCCCCAGGGAAGAGCAAAACACCGTCTCCATATACTACGAAATGATTGAAAGAAGCATCTGCACTCAGAATGGCATTGTCCAAATACATACGGTCGCCAGTCAGTTCGTAAAGCAACACGCCACACTGCATCACCATTCCTGTAATTGCAGGGTCCTTTGCCTTATTGATCGTTCCGTTGTCTTGAATATCACCCCAATAGAGATAATCTTTATCTTGCAACACATCGGTCATCCAATTATATACACTTGTTGCTGTGCCCAATATGCTTTCATCTTTCATCCCATCCGGACATGCCTTATAATATTTCAGCAGAGCCACGGTAAACGGACCATTCGTACAAATGGGTTTGTATTTTTTGCCATTGGTCGGGTCGCGACGTGCTTCATTCCACCAAACTCCTCCGCCCAGTTCGTCATCCAAACCTGTATAAATGAAATCTATAGTAGCCTTTGCCTGTTGCAAATACTTCTCATCCTTGGTCTTTTCGTAAGCATCAACCAAATTAATTGCTACCCAAGCGTTGTCATCATAATAGCGGTCGCCCGTTTTATTTCCACTATTCACTTCACCAGCTGTTCCAGATGAGTAGCCAGGTGTTTTATACTCCACTCCAGTGAAATAATGGATACCATTTCCATCGGGTTGCCAATAACGTTGGTAGTTTTCCACTCCATACACATAGTTGACATCGTAACCTAAATCATCCATTAGTGTCACAGCCGACATATACCAGTCGTACGGCCAAATGAAAGAACAAGCAGGGTCATTGGATTTTTTTGGCGCATTCTCCTGCATAAGCCCCTTATGCGTTCCGTCCGTAATCCGATAGTTCTTTTCGATTATATCAAACACTTCCTTAGCGATTGCGCTATAATCCATCTTTGTTTTACCGCCGGAGACAACTTCATCATCCGTATCTTCGCACGAACAAAACATAAGTGGCAGCGTGCACATCAGTAACAATATTCTTTTCATAATGATAATCTATTAATCGTTTCTTTTAAAGTTTTCGTCTTACTCAGCAAGTTCAATAGAGTGGTACATTTTACCATCTTCTCCTGCGAAAATATTAATATGGCACAACTTGTCACGGAACACATCGCGCATCATCCAGAACACATCACGATAGTAGTTCCACAGTTCCTTATCGTTTATCAAGAAATAAGAAAGCGGAGTGGAATTAGTAGGTGCATTTGCCTGCTCGTTGTTACGCCAATGATATTCTGTTCCGTTCACCTTAGCTACAAAATAGTAGCGTCCGTCATCGTGGTATTCGCCAGCGCCCCACCAAGGATTACGATGTATAAAGTTCGGAGTAACAGTCAGCGTAAACACTCCGCCTTCGGTGTAATAGAAAGGTGAAGGTGCGTTGTAGCCGTTCGATTCGTCAGCTCCAAAGACTTGGTCTGTATCACGCCAAATAGCCCTCAGCTCCGTTACAGTTCCAAAACTCAAAGAGTTGTTATTCAAATCTACGATGATTCGAGTAGCATACTCGTCCGTAGACGTCACCTGTATAGAGCCTTCTCCTTCTTGATAGATATTCTGAACATTGTTGAAATAAATTTGAGTGGCTGTTTCGTTGGTTCCATCTTTCAGATAGATTTCTCCATCTGTCAACTTGGTATAGATGACAAACACACCTTCTTCTCTCTTACCGAATATACGTCCACCTTGTCCTCCATTCTCCGTGGCACTTCCATAAAGGTAAAGTTTTTCAGGCATCTCTGATAATCCGTTATAACGAGTTATTTTAATCTCCTTTCCCGGTTTATACAATTCACTTTTGTCTCCTTTTGACGTTCTTACTGTCCAGATTACACCGACCGTTTCACCCGGCTTAGCTCCTGCCAACTTAGCAATATTATTCAGTTGAGCATGTTGCATCGTCACTCGTTTAACACCACCCAAATCGCCTACTTGGGTATAGAGCGGAGAAGAGAAATCTCCCCCTTTTTTGTCGAACAGGACTTCATACTGTACATACATTCCGTCATCGGCACCACCGCCTTCCCAACTGAACAACACTTTCTTAGTCGACCCGGATACAAGTGTAACCTCTTCGGGTGAGAAGATTTCGTCCGGCAAGGAGAAATTGATATTCAGTTCACCATAATCTTCCGCACATGAACACAGTATGGAAGTTATAAATAGAAATATCGCTATCTTTTTCATTATTGTTTCGTTTAAACAGATGAATATAAAATTGAAATTCTCTTAGGTTTACCAATTGGAGTTCTGTCCCAAATTCTTGTTAAGTAGTCTTTCAGCTTCGGGAACAGGCCACAAATAGTGTTTGTTCTTATCAAACTTTCTTTTCTCTATGATACGATATCCGTTCATCATGATAGAGCCAGATTCTCCGGTATATTTGCCCAAAGCATTTCCGTTGAGCACATCTTCTGCAATCCTCCAACGAATGATGTCGGTGTAGCGCAGTCCCTCCAAAGCCAATTCGCATCTTCTTTCACGACGCACAATATCAATCAATTCTTCTTTCGACTTGGATGACGGGAAATCCAATGCTCCAGCTTCTGTAAATCCTGCTCTTACTCGCAACGGACGGATGGTCTTGTTCCAAACTTCCTCAGTGAGTTTGTTTTGCTCGGCCATAGCCTCTGCGTACATCAGCAGAATATCAGCGTAACGCAGGTAGATGATATTCAGTCCTGAGCCATTACCTCCAGCCACTAAATTGTAGTCATAATACTTCCGTGTGTAATATCCCGTAGGAGTGGCTCCACCATTGGTAAAGGCTTGGTCTCTTCCGGATTCCGTGTCAATCGGTGATCCTCCGGGATAGCTGTGTCCATGATAAACAATCGTTGAAGCCAAACGCGGGTCACGATTTTCAAACTCATGTGCAAGAGTCCATCCCGAACCGTCATCTGTACGCTGCTTTCCGTTCAGCATAATATAATCATCTACCAAAGACTGGAGAGGAGCTACCACGCAGTAACCACCCATAGTGGGAGGCATCATATCCAGGACATTGCTATGTTCTCTGACTGATCTTGCATATTGCACATCGATGATTACCTCCTTGCTGTTTTCATTATCGGGGCTAAAGATCTCCTCGTAAGTGGAACACAATTCACATCCCGAATCCTGCATGAATTGCTTCGTAACCTTTTCCAGTTCCGTCCAATTGTTTTGGCTCAGATGGATACGAGCAATCATACCCATAGCTCCCCACTTCGTAATGCGTCCGAGGTTGTTTGCATCATACGATTCCGGCAACATATCGTTATCCAGCACTTCTTGCAACTCAGCCAATATATTGTTGATTACCGTTTCCTTGGGAGTACGTCCGATAGACTGTGATTCTGGAATGGTCAGTGTATGCGTAAAGTAAGGTATATCCCCAAAACGTATCACCAACTCATAGTAAGATATAGCCCTCAGCACCTTGGCTTCGCCGATGTATTGTTTCTTCAGCGTTTCGCTCAATCCCGGGACTTTATCAATATTGTCCAATACTTTGTTACAAAGTCTAATACCTCCATATCTTCCACTCCAAACACCGCGCACAAATCCATCTTCCACCGTAAAAGTACCGTTTCCGATAAATGCCGGATAGCTGGCATCGCTCTTGTTGGAATAGGCATTATCACTCATGGCATCCCTATAGAATATCTCATGAGGATTTGTCAGCCAAGGATAACAGGTATTTATTGCTATTTCAGCCGCATTGGGTTTGCCCCAGAATGTTAGGTCTGTATCTGTATCATAGGGAGTAGTATCTATGTCTACACATGATGTTGTCATGATTAAAGAGCACAATGATGCTATTTTGAATATATTATTCTTCATATTGTTTCTATTTAAGTATTTAGTTCTTTAGTCCTTCTTCTGTAAGTTCTTGCAACGCTACAGCTCTGAAGTTAGCGACTCGCGAACTCATCATCTTACAAACTTATAATTAAAACTTAAGATCGACTCCTATCGCGAAAGTCTTAGTCACAGGATAAGTACGTCCTGAACCTTCTCCAAACTCAGGGTCCCATCCAGTATCCAACATTTTAGAGAATGTGAACGGATTCTGAACACTGGCGAAGACGCGCAAATGCTGTGCAAAGAATTTCTTCACGATGTGGTGCGGGAATGTGTATCCCAACTGAATGTTCTTCACGCGGAGATAGGCTGCATTCTGAAGCCAGAACGTAGAGTTCTGATAGTTATTGGCTGCTTCGGCAATGGTCGCTGTCAGACGCGGATAGCTGGCGTTCGGATTGGTTGGTGTCCAACGGTCAATGTGTCTGTTCAACACTGGACCAGTGTTATTGTTGTGGAAGGCTTCTACTGCTTCACCTCTCAGCCATGCTGTACGTTTTGCTACACCCTGCAAGAAAATGGCAAAATCAAGTCCTTTCCACTCTACGTTGTAATTGAATCCGAAAGTATAGCGCGGATCACGCGTGCCCAGCACAAACTTATCGTTTTCGGGAGTTATCGAACCGTCACCATTTTTATCAACAAACTTGATGTCACCCGGTTTCACATTAAATGAAGGAGTGGCGCTTTCGAAGATTTCCTCTTCATTCTGGAACAGGCCGTCTGCTTTGTATGCATAGTATGCCCATATCGGAGAGCCTTCGCGCAAGATGTTAATGTTACTGATTTTTTCCTCACCACGCAAGCTAACCACTTTGTTTCTACTATCAGAAACATTGGCAGCCAATTTGTGATGAACTTCGCCTGTATTGAAGCGGTAATTCACGTTCAATTCCCATCCCTTAGTGCTTACGATACCGGCATTTTGATTGGGGTCTCCACCTCCGTATGTTGTAGGAGTGGGAAGTTGGAGAAGTATATCTTTAGTCCTATTGAAGAAGTAGTCAAATGTCACATTCAAGCGATTATCCAAGAATCCCAAATCGACACCGACATTAATCATACGGGTGATTTCCCATTTTAGCATTTCGTTTGCTGTTCCGTAGCCCAACGTCATAACCGGTCTGTCACCGAACATATATCCGCTGGGAGAAGTTGAAATAACCGATTGATAACTGTATCGACCGATACGGTCGTTACCCAGCATACCGATAGAAGCTCTCAATTTAGCAGAAGGAAGGATGCTGCTCAATTGGCTATCTTGATAGAATTTCTCTTCAGACATTCTCCATCCCAATAGCAAAGAAGGGAATACTCCGCTACGTCTGCCTTTTTTAAATTTAGAAGAATGGTCGTTACGGATGTTGAAGTCTACCAAATAACGGTCATCATAGTTGTAAGTAGCTCGTCCAACAACTGAGTACAGCGCATCGTCTCCGGCTCCTCCAGAGTTAGTCATACGCAAGGTTTCTGAACCTACCACTTCACCTCCGAGCACATCGTATCCGGCTTCCGGAATTTTAGTACCATCTGCTCCACGGTCAGTATAAATACTAGAATCATGATTACCCTCATAAGCAAATCCAGCCATCACATCAAAAGAATGTTTGCCAAACTGACGCTGATAATCCAAGAATACGTTGGTGGTCAATCTGTATGTACGACCTGCCGATTCACACATCTGCCAAGAGATATCGGTAGAGCTTTCTTCGATAATGGCATGACGATTAGTGTGAGAACGAGTATTGTTGATATTGGTTCCGGCAGATGCTTTCAAGGTCAACTTATCAAAGATATTCCATTCACCATTGATAACGCCACCGACTTCATCGTAAGAACTGAGGTTATATCCACCTTTTTCCAATCGACCCAACGGGTTGTGTGCGTACGACTGCGGATATTGAATTTCATCTCCTATCTTAATCTCATAGATAGGCGGAGTACGGACAGACTGCTCAATAATCCACTCTTCCCAATAAGCAGTGCTTCGCGTTTCTCTACGATTATAGAACGTATTTACACTAAATTTCAGTCGTTTATTGAACTCATGTGACAGATTCAAACGAACATTGAAGCGTTTTGCGCCGAAATTGTCATTGTTGACAAACAAGCTCTCTTGGTTGCCGTAAGCAGCAGACAGGTAATAGGTGGTTTTATTCTCTCCACCCGTCAGGCTGATACTGTGAGTCTGCATGGGAGCATTGTTCTTATAGATATGATCTATCCACTTACAGTTAGGAGCAGTTCCATTCTTAAAAGCGGCAATCTGATCAGCCGTAAACTCCGGAGCAAGTCCAGAGTTAATCAAGGCTTCGTTACGCAACTCTGCATACACCCATGAATCCGCTAAATCTGGCAATCCGGTAGGGGTATTCCATCCGTAACGGAATTCATAGTTAATGCTTGACTTTTTCGGTGTTCCTTTTTTAGTTGTAATCAGGATAACACCGTTTGCTCCACGTGAACCGTAGATAGAAGCTGAAGCATCTTTCAATATTGATATCTGTTCAATATCACTGGTGTTAAGAAGGTGCATATCTCCTTCAACTCCATCAATCAGCACCAACGGATTGTTATCGTTCAGTGTATTGAGTCCTCGAATGTTGACATTCAGCGTCGAGCCCGGTTTAGAGGTAGGCTGCGTGATAATCAGGCCCGGTGTGGTTCCCTGCAAGGCTTCAGTTACCGAGAACACCGGTTTACCTTCCAGTTGTTCTATATCAACCGTAGCTACTGCACCTGTCAGGTTAATCTTTTTCTGAGCAGAATAACCAATGGTCACCACTTCGTCCAATTTATTCACATCTTCTGCCAGTCCGATTCTGAGATGCGAATTGTTTCCCACTGTTTTCTTAACGGTTCTGTAACCTACGTAAGAGACTTGAATTACATCTTGCGATTGAGCCTTTAGCGAGAATGTTCCATCCATTCCGGTAATCACTCCGTTGGAAGTACCCTGAACGGATACCGAAGCTCCGATTAACGGTTCATTGCTGTTTTCATCAAAAACAAGACCCGTAATCACTCTTGTCTGTGCCAGACCTATGGAAGGCAGGCAAAATAGCATCATGACGGCGTAGAAGATTTTCCAAGTATATTTGTATCTTTCTACCCCATTACTGTTGATTTCTTTTAACTTCATAAGGTTTTTAAATTAGGTATTAGCATAATATGTTTTGGTATTCTCTGTATCAGCAAACCCTCACCACAGGGATATTCAGCAAGAAGGCCACTTTTTCCAGTTTGTCTGCCACATGGGCGACTCCGATGGCGCAATGATGAGAGGGACCCGCCTTGCTCCATTTATCCATAAAGACCCGCGCGCCGCAGCTGAAGCGGTAGCGGCTGTTGGTGTTTCCTATCTGAAGTGTGGAACCTTCCACCGATTCGCCCTCGGCGACGAGCAGGAACACACCGTCTTTTCCTTCACAAACAGACAGGAAGGTGACGTCTCCATGCTTGACACTCATCTGTATGGAAAGGCCTTTTCCCGGCTTTCCGTGGTAGATAGGGAGGGGAACCAGTTTCACCCGACCTTCGGCTATGGCAAAATGTGCCGGACCATCGTGTCCCCACATGACCACATCGTCGTTGAAATCCATGGCATAGGGCTCTGAGAACGAACCACCTGCACCCAGCAGCGACATGATTTTCATCGCTTGCACATTCTTCACTTCGCATTCACCGGCCACAGGAATTCCCTTTCCGGTAAGCAATGTGTTTCCTGCAATAACAGAGGTCACGATGTTCTCATATTCATTGCCGGAATAGCCTTCATAGTAGTAGGCCATAGATCCAAGATTGTGTGCAGCTATCAGTTTGTCCAAAGCAACGGATGTACGCGCAGCGCGTTCCAACTCATAAGCCTCACACTCTGCCACGACATCAAACTTATCGTTGAATTCCTGCAACTTATCCTTCAACTCGTCCTCTGTCACTGCATCACGATAAGCTTTCAGTTCGCACATCTCCACCTGTTCGATATGGGTGCCAAACACGGCGGATTGCATCGTGGTGTCCGTATACACGTCCAGCATACCGCAATAATAATGTCCGAGAATGCCCATGCGGTTCTCACGCATGCCTTTGACAGCACGTGCTGCGTCAATCCATGCTTCGATTTCTTTCCACACTGCGTCTTCCTGCAAGTATCCGGTGATGATGTCATAACGGATGCCGGCCCGATTGAACACACAAGCAAACTCCGGTGTGGAACATGCCTGACAGTGGGCAAGCCATTCGTCGGTCATTTCGCCACGATCACCCATATTGTTAATATAAGTGTAGTCGATGGCAGGGACAGGTTGTACGTTCAACAATACGACCGGAACTTTGACGCGCTGTGCGATAGGTAGAAGTGTAGACGACAAGGCGTATGTCGAAATGAAGATGAAAGCAATCTCCACTCCATTGTTTTGCAAGAGGGCAGAGGCATCCACTGCCTTTTGAGGTGTATCTACCATTCCGGCATCTACCACATCGGCACGGAGTCCATTCATTTTCTCCTTGATTTCTTTCTGATAGCCCTGCAAACGGGGAAGGAGCCCTTTGAATTGTCCCCAATAGGTATCAAGACCCACTCCGATTAATCCAACTTTAACAGTCGATTGCGTTGTTTCCATACATATTTGCGTTTTTAAGTTCGTTTGTACGCGCAAAAGTAGGATGGAATTGGAATGTAGAACCTTGTTTTTTGATTTAAGACCCTTGTTTTTTGAGAAAGCTATTTTAAAACATACTATTCCCGAAAATCGCTCGGCTTCTTGCCCATTCTCTTTTTGAACAGTGTGGAGAAATAATCGGGTGATTCGAAGTTCAGCGAGTAGGCTATTTCTTTGATGGATAGCGAAGTGGTACAGAGCAACTCTTTGGCTCGTTGCAGTTTCAAGTCTTGGAAATAGTGGGCGGGCGACAATCCCGTGTATTCCTTGAACTGTTTCCGGAAGGTAGAATAGCTGAATCCCAGCCTATCGGCAATTTCTTGTATGGTGAGCGCGGTTTCCATCTCTTCACGCATGATGATACGCGCCTTGTCTATCTTTTCAGACGGCAATCGGTTCTTGTTCAGCTGGATATTCCTATCCAAGCTATACATCAGTCCCAAGAGATGATTGGTGATTCCGGCCAACATTTGCTGAAAGTAGGCTTTCTCATGTTCCGCTGCTTCGATGGCCTTCCGATAGAGATGAATGATTTCATCGTTCACCCCGACATCGAATATCGGCGATTTTTTCCGTAGGAATCCTTGCTGCACTCTATTGTCTATGTTTGTCCCCTTAAAGCCTATCCAATATTGCTTCCAGCCGACATTGACGTCCGGAGCATAAGTATGCCACTCATCGGGGAACAGCAGAAACATCGTCCCTGCCTTGACAGAGGTGGTCTCCACGCTTTGTGTTCTGAATGTGCCACTTCCTTCGGGGATATAAACCAACTGATAATCTTGTAACACTCGTCCTTTCTGAGGGTCGAAATAGTAGCCCTGCTGATGGTTGGCTGTGGGATATTTCATTCCTTTACCAATCGTTTCACATCCCACGGTAGTGATGGAGAGCCCCCACAGTAGATCGCGTTCATTCTCTACGATGTATTTTATTTCTTTCATGGTTCGTATTTTTAAGCCGACAAGGGAACTGCGTTTTCTGACTTATCAATCGGTTTCGCAAAGCTACAGAATTTCACCCAAAGAACCATAAATTTTGCTAAAAATTTGTTCCATCTGTGAACGATAAAAATAGGGGGAAAATAGGAAAGCCCTTCCACTCGCGTCCCGAAGCCCTGCGGCTGACGAGCGAAAGGGCTGCGGGGCAATTGCCTATTTAGAAACTGTTTTGATTTTATCGTCTAATGGTTTGAGATGCTTTTTCGAGGTATATTTTTCAACTTGATGAGGAAGATAGCGGGCTATCTGACGAAGAAATTTGGAAAATAGAACTAAAAAATTCAGCCTGATTCATATTTCAGTGGGATCTTAAAGTTTGAGTAATTTTTGTGTTTCTGGAAGATTATATATTATCTACATTTACTTGATACCCCTTGTCTATCAAGATGTAGTTATACCCTCTTGATATGCATTGCTCTAAATTGTGTCTATTAGTTTTACTCATTTCTTCAAAGGGAGTATCTGTTGACAGTCTTTTTTCTATGATACTCTCATATTTTAAAATGTCCTGAAAATTGTGTTTTATGTATTCTTGGCTAAATATGAGGCAGATGTATTTCATTTGTTGCGTGTATTCTTCTGTAAAGTCCTTTTCCCAGCCAAAAGGGATATAGCATCCTTCGATGATTATATTTTGAGAGTTCTCAATACAGTTTTTTATGATCTCCTTAATAATAGGCCATAGGTAATCTGTGAGTTCAGAGTCGCTACTTTCGGTAGAGAGTTTACATTGTCCGCTTCTGATAAGTCCCATTTTTAAGTGGTCTATTGATAAATAGGGATATTGGTATTTCTCCAGCAGCTTTTGTGCTAATAGAGTTTTCCCGGTGTGTGTATCTCCTGCAATTAGAATAACCATAATTTTATATAATGTATATCTTTCCAAATGTTTTTCGCTCTATTTGCAAATATGGGAAAAGTTCTGTTCATTACGGTGCATACTAGAAATGATTTTTCGTTTTCATTTCTCATGTTCTCATAATATACGTAATAATCATCTGTAAATCAGATATGTAATACTATGAGAAATAAAATAGGAAATGGTATTTCTCATAGTATTACCAGCATTTTGTCCACAAAACAAGGTGTTTCTCATAGCTTTTCAAGGCATTTCTCATAATCTTTCGTAGGGCAAAGAGGCTTTTGTAATAGATTCAATGCTACATATTCAGTTCTGTATTGATTAATAATATATTATAAAGCGTTTCTGGAAGTGTATGGAGTAGGTATTCGTATGTTTTCCTACCGGTATCTGAATCGTTCCACTAGAGTGGAAAGGTCTGTTCACTAGAGTGGATAGAACCGTTTACTCCAGTGCAATGATCTGTTCACTAGAGTGCAACGATACGAATAGTGGTAGGAAGCAGGGCAGACGCATTATATTTTTTACTATCCTACTCCTGTTTTCATTCTATTTATATAATTGATTATTAACTTATTAATTCTTTCTTATTTCGACTATTTTCCTTATCTTTAT
>OBJE01000386.1_pt1 | contig 42711 bp, 37 predicted proteins | sample 1519681 | NCBI WGS metagenome assembly OBJE01 (sample SAMEA3888898, study PRJEB22519) | human gut metagenome | biome: human gut; feature: human-associated habitat; material: faeces | place: Denmark | collected 2011 | reverse complement strand
AAAGGGTTCTGCTGCCTTATGCAAGAAATAAAAAATGGAATTGATAGAACCCACCTTAACGGAAAAACTGCCGTTTTAATGCTATGTATCAAAAAACACAGTTAATTTAGCCAAAAATATAGTCGGGGGGGTAAATTTTTGCTACTTTTGCCACGAGTCTTTACCTATTTGAGAATATAAACTTTATTAATCTAATTTAAATTAACCTTTAATAGAATATGAAAAGAACGATTCAATGTAGCACAGTCATGCACAAGCTGTACGCAGGTAAAAGCGTGCGCGTGCTGTTTGTCTCGGGCTTGTCGGCATTAATGCTTGCCGGTATAATGCCTCCCTCCGCAAGGGCTGAGCTTCCTGGAAAGTCAATGTCGGTAGCCCAGGCTGCCAAGAAAGTTACGGGTACCGTCCTTGACGAGCAGGGACAGCCAATGATTGGTGTCACTGTACGTCTGCGCGACGGCAAGGCTGGCGCCACGACCGACCTCGACGGTAAGTTTTCAATCGAGGTTCCGCAAAACTCGGTTCTCGTGTTTTCTTACATCGGTTACCAGGAGTACACGCTGACCGTGGGCAACCAGAATAATTATATTATTAATATGGTGAGCGAGAACGCCGCTCTTGACGAGGTTGTGGTCATCGGTTACCAGACCATCAAGCGTAAGGACCTTACCGGTTCTGTGGCTTCTGTCAGGGGTGAGGACGTTGCCACAATGCCTGTTGCCAACGTAGCCCAGGCTTTGCAGGGTAAGCTTCCCGGCGTCAATGTCACCACGCAGGACGGACGTCCCGACGCAACGGTGTCAATCCGTGTGCGCGGTGGAGGTTCAATATCGCAGAGTAACGACCCGCTTATCCTCGTTGACGGTATCACTGTAAAGTCGCTTGACGACATCCCGTCAGATCAGGTGGAGAGCATAGACGTGCTGAAAGACGCTTCGTCTACCGCTATTTACGGTGCGCGCGGTGCCAACGGCGTTATCCTCGTCACCACGAAGGGTGCCAAGGAGGGCAAGGTGTCTGTCTCTTATAATGGTTACGTGAAGTTCAACACGCCTACGAAATACCTTGACACGCTCGATCCTTACGACTATCTGGCGTTCGTGTGGGGTAACGCTGCCGCTTTGGGTGATGCGTACAGGGTTTCGTTTGAGAAGCTGTACGGCCTCGGCTCGTACGCAGGCAACAATGCCGGCGGCATAGACAGCTACCGCAACGTGCCTAACCAGGACATCCAGAAGGATGTTTACAACAGCTCGGTGTCGCACAACCACGACCTTACCATCACCGGCGGCAACGACAAGACACGCATGCTGTTCTCGGCTAACTATATGGACGAGGAGGGTATGAAAATCAACTCGTATGCACGCCGCGCAAGTTTCAACTTCAAGATAAACCAGAAAATCACCAAGAATCTTGACGTAAGCTTCGACGCACGCTACTCAGACAGGCGCACGATGGGTGACGAGAAGACCACGAACGGTTCCGGTTCTATCCTGTCATCGTCATACCGCTTCCGCCCGATAGCGACCAGTGATATTCTTGGCGACCTCGACGCAATGCGTGAAGGTAACATGGAGATGTACGGACGCCAGTCAACGTGGGACAGATACAGTCCTGCCGCACGCATCGGCGACTATGAGCCTCAGTACATCAGGCAGAGACTGCGTGGTACGGCGTCGCTCAACTGGCGCATCATAGACGGCCTTACGTATCACACAGACCTGTCTTACAACAGGACTTGGGAAGAGGATAAGATCTGGGGCGGAGCCATATACAACAACTATATGAACGACGCGACCGGTGAAAAACTTTATGCAGGTAGCGTAGAATGGGCAAAGCGCGGCAGTTGGGGCCTGCGTTGGACCAACACGATGAGCTATGATTTCAACTTCCTGCCCGAAGAACACCGTCTTAACTTACTCCTCGGTCATGAGGTTACGGACTCTGGCGGCGACGAGATCGAGATTGATGCCAACCACTTCCCGGCCAACTTTACGAAGGACAACGCCTTCGCCATGATCAACCAGTACGACAAGACGGCCGGCACAAGCAACTTCTTCTCAGGAGTGGACATGCCCGAGCGCATCCTCTCTTTCTTCGGCCGTGTTAACTATACGCTGCTCGACCGCTATCTGTTCACCTTTACGTTCCGTGCCGACGGTTCTTCAAAGTTCTCGCCCGAGCACCGTTGGGGATACTTCCCGGCAGCGGCAATCGGATGGCGTATATCGGAAGAGCCGTTCATGGAGAGCACACGCGACTGGCTCGACAACCTTAAGCTCCGCTTCTCTTACGGTAGCGTAGGTAACGACGGTATCGACGCAAACCTCTGGTCGCAGATGTGGACATCCGAAACGGACATGAGATGGCAGTATGCACTGAACAACCAGTATTCTTCATCTTATGATTATTCAGCAACGGAGATGGCCAACAAAGACCTGAAGTGGGAGACTACAATCACACGTAATATAGGTGTTGACTTCAGTTTCTTCAACAGCCGTCTGTGGGGTTCTGTTGATTTGTACTGGAATACCACCAAAGACTTGCTCATGCTTACGTCTATACCGGGTATCACGGGCTTCACCGCTACGTATGACAACATCGGACAGACCAGCAACAAGGGTATTGAAATCTCGCTTTCCGGTGAAATCTATAAGGACAAGGATTGGAACATAACGGCGGGAATGAACATCAACTTCAATAAGGGTAACGTTGATGAACTGGCCGACAACGTAACCGGTCTCTACTCTTCGTCATGGTGCGGCAGCAGCAGTTTCCCCGGAAATGACTACATTCTCAAGGAAGGCAGCCCCGTAGGTATCGTCAGGGGATACATCTATGACGGTTTCTATACTACCGACGACTTCAATTACGTCAACGGACAGTACGTCCTTAAGGAGGGTGTTGCCGACCTCGGCTCGTTCATCAATCCTGTTCATGGCGTAGATCGTCCCGAGGGACAGAACGCATATCCCGGTCTTCCAAAATACAGGGACATGAATGACGACAAGGTGATAGACGAACTTGACGTATGCGAAATTGGCGATATGAACCCTGTACACACCGGAGGTTTCAACATTAACGCTACGTGGAAGAACTTTGACCTCGGCCTTTACTTCAACTGGAGCTATGGCAACGACGTTTATAACGTAAACAAGATTGCTTCAATGTACTGCGCAAAGGAAAGCGGTGCATACGAGAACAAGCTTGCTTTCATGAAAGATGCATACAAGATTTATGACATAGTGGACGGCCAGTTGGTACACCTTACCACTCCGGAGCAGCTCAATGCCGCCAATGTTAATGCCAAGTATCCGTTGCCTTACAGTGAGAACGGTGTGACTTCTACCCTCGCGATAGAGGACGGATCTTACCTGCGACTCAACACTCTGACGCTCGGCTACTCGCTTCCGCAGAATCTCCTGCGCAAGGTCGGCATTTCCAAGCTGCGCATTTATGGTACGGTATACAACGTGTTCACCATCACCGGTTACTCAGGTCTTGACCCGGAAGTCAGCGCAAATACATCGAACAATAACGCAACATATCCTACCGTGGGCCTCGACTGGGGTACATATCCGCGTGCGCGCTCGTTCGTAGTCGGACTTAACCTTACTTTCTAAACCTACAAAATATAAGAATCACATTATGAATAAGATAGTAAAATTCTTTACTTTGTTGACGTTGTGCTGCCCGATTGTAGCCTGTGGGGATTACCTCGATACGTCAACACCCGAGAATGCGGATGACGGCTTCGTTACTTCGACCGCGTCCGAGACTTTCAAAATATTGTCTTGGTGTTACGCTAACTATCGCCAGAACTGTGTGATGGGCGTATATCGCTGGAATGACCCTATCGGCTCAGACGCCGAGTATTACCCTGAAGTTGCTTCGCTGAACAACGCAAACGCCCGCCTTCAGCCAGAGTTGCTGAGTATCGGTACGGCAAACAGCGCGTTCAATGGCTATTATACGATTGTGGCACGTTTAAATAAACTGCTTGAGATCATTGGAACGAAGGAGGAATACATACAGGCCAAGGAGGCCGGCGAGGTAAATGAATGGACACAGTTGTACGGCGAGGCCCTTTCGATGAAGGCTTTTTGCTACTTTGAACTTGTAAAACATTACGGCGACGTGCCTTATGGTTACGAGAATACAACTGCTTCGGAGTATAGCCTTAACTCGCGTTTTGACATCCTTGACAATGTCATCGAAATGTTCGGTGAGGCCGCTCCGTTGATGTACAGGCTTGGAGAGGGTGGCATAACTGCCGAGCGCATGTCTCGCGGATTTGCCGAGGCTATGGCCGGAATGGCAGCTCTTTACTCAGGAGGATGGCAGACAGTGCGTACCGACGTGCAGGGATTGTACGGCGACGTGCAGTTGGAGACCAAGGGCGTTGACGAGTACAGCAGTATTTACGCACGCCGCACGGATTATCTCGACTATTACAGGACTGCCGAAACATACTTCGACCAGGCAATGGCTGACAAGGGAACGGCAACTCTCGTCACGACCGACGAGCGCGGATATGCCAACAACCCGTTTCAGCGCCACTTCCAGTATCAGCATGACTTGCAGCTGAGTCCGGAGTCAATCTTCGAAATCGGCAACATGCAGGGAGGCCAGAGCGGCCAGACAACGTCGAGCGAGTATCCGTACGCTTTTGGCCGTGCGTCAAACGGAGCCTCACAGATGGGAGCGCCGTGTAAGGTGTTCGGTGCCGTGCGTATAATGCCGACGTTCTATTATGGAGAGTTTGAAGACGGCGACATGCGCCGTGACATAACAGCAGCCGTTACGGGTAGTAACGGCGACGGTAACGAGGCCATACTTCGATTCGCTCCAGGTAACAAGCTGGATGGCGGTATGACCACGAATAAGTGGGACCCCAACCGCATGAATCCGCCGTATGTCGCAGACCAACGACAGTCAGGCATGAACTGGCCTATCATGAGACTGGCCGACCTTATGCTCATGCGTGCAGAGGTTAAGGCCGTGCTCGGTAATGACGTGGCTGCCCGTAGCGACCTTAACGACGTTCGCCGCCGTGCCTTCGGAGACACTAACCATGACATACAATCGTCCGGCGACCAGCTCCTTGCCGACATTCTGCAGGAGCGCAAGCTGGAGTTTGCCGGTGAAGGCCAGCGCCGCTGGGACCTGATACGCAACGGCCTGTTTGTTGAAAAGGCAGTCGAGGTACGCGCAGAGATGTCGCAGATGGTGGCTGACCTGCAGTCAAAGGGCTATCATGAGTTTGCCAACGGCAACCAGATTCCGATGTACATATGGGTGAAGAGCGTACACCGCGACAATCCGCTGACATATGATGCAGACCCGACAGACCCGGCTTTGTATCCCGGATGGCGCGGACAGTACGACTATTCTACCACAGACGCAGCCAGTGCGGTTAAGGGTACTGACCATAACCTGGCGATAGAGGGACTCTTCGAGTACATCGACCCCGAGAGCGAAAGGGCTAAGCAGCTCGAGGCTGACGGCTACGTTAAGACGGATTGGGGTAAGGGCATTGTTGACAACGCTGACCATTACTGCAACAGTAACTTGCTGCCGGGTGTGAAGGCAGGCAACGTTCCTCCGAGATATTACTTCCCGATACCGTTCGAGGTGTTGAGCCATTCTAACGGAAAGGTGACCAACGGCTACGGACTGGCACAGGAGTAATTGTTTGAATATGGGTTAAACTTTAATGCGGAAAAGGCTGTATGCGAGGCAGTGTGCCTGCGCAGCCTTTTCCGTTTTATTTTTATCAATTTGCTTAACGTCATGAAAAACATTCTTGCATTATTTATATCGTCGGCCATTATAGCGTCATGTCCTCTGTGGAAGGCTTCGGCCGGAGAACCGATAGACGAGAGCTTGACCACGGTGCGCATTCTCGAAGGCGACAATTCCGACCCCTCCATTGTGCGTCATGGTTCGGAATATTACCTTGTTCATTCCTCGTTTGTCTATACTCCGGGGCTTGTTGTCTACAAGTCGGCCAACCTTGTTGACTGGACCCCGTGCTCTGTTGCGCTCAATGAGTTTACGGGAGACGTGTGGGCACCAGACATCACCGTCGTTGACGGCCGTTTCTACATTTATTTTCCGACTCTCGGCAACCACGGCAAGACCAGTATGGTAACCTGGGCCGACGACCCTTCGGGGCCGTGGAGCAAACCCGTTGACCTGCATGTAGGAGGTATCGACCCAGAGCATGTGGTTGACGCGGACGGCCGCCGATATCTGTTGATGAGCTCTGGCGACATGTATCCGTTGTCGGCTGACGGCTGTTCTATCGTTGGCGAGCCCGTGAACGTGTACCGTGGATGGGAGATACCTGATGAATACGACATCGAGAGCATATCCATGGAAGGCCTTAACATCAAGAAAGTAGGGGAGTATTACTATCTGTTTGCCGCCGAGGGCGGTACGGCAGGCCCTCCTACAAGCCACATGGTGGTTGAGGCGCGTAGCAAGAGCGTGCTTGGGCCGTGGGAGAACGCGCCGTTCAACCCGCTGCTGCGCACGCAGTCGCGTGACGAAACATGGTGGAGCAAGGGACACGGCTCGGTGGTTGACACCGAGGACGGCCGCCTGTTCATGATTTTCCACGCATACGAGAACGGTTACCAGACGTTGGGCCGACAGACGCTTCTGCGTGAATTGGAACTGAAAGACGGATGGTTGCGGCTGAAAGAGGGCGCCATATCGTTGCCCGCGCCTGCAAGACAGAAGGTTGCCACGGCGTCGGATTTCTTATGGCAGACGTGCCGTGAGCATAATATAAGCGAGCGTTTCTACATCGGGCAGGATACGTTGAGGCTCGTGCCTAAGGGCGTTTCGCCCGCCGAAGGCTCTCCGCTGCTCGCCCGAACGAGCGCTCACAGGTATGAGGTTGAGGCATGCCTCAGGCTGAAAGGCGGCAAATCGTCGGCCGGATTTGTTGACTATTACGACGAGCGTTATCATTTCGGGTTCGGTTTCGACCGTGACGGCCTTCTCCGATACCGCCGCGGACAGGTCAGCCGGGCTGCGTCAAAGTGTCCCGAGGCCAACCGTGAGGGCTGTATGTGGCTGCGCATGCGTAACGACGCCAACGTGCTGACGGCATGGTACAGCGCCGACGGCAGGACATGGCATAAGTTCCCATGGGGTTTCGACGTATCCGGAGTTCACCATAATACGGTGTACGGATTCCTTTTCCTGCGCCCAGGAATATACGCCGGAGGTGAAGGCGAGGTGGAGGTGACGGACTTCAGGCTGACCAACCTCGACCTGTGACATTCCGATTGACGGCAAAACGCATTGCAAAAGGCCGTCTTTTGCAAGATAAAAGACGGTCTTTTAGAAGCCAAAAGATGGCCTTTTGTAACCCCGTTGATTATCAATGAGTTACGAAGGGACGGTGAAATGCCTCGGTGGCGGTCGATTCCCGCCTTGCAGAATACGTCCTGACGGCTTGTATTAATACAGCAACAAACCTAAAATCAATATCAAGACATGAGAAAACTTTTCGTTATATTACTGCTTGCGGCATGCTGGCTGACGGCCGGCGCACAGGCTGAGGTCGAGCGTTGGGGGCGCTTTGAGGCCTCGTTTAAAGCCGATGTAAAGGGCAATCCGTTTGACGTTGCCCTTACGGCGACATTCTCGGGGCCCGACACTACGTTCACCGTGCGAGGCTTTTATGACGGTGACGGTGTTTACAAGGTGCGCTTCATGCCTGTAAAACAAGGACAGTGGACTTACAAAACAAGTTCTGCGGTGGCCGCGCTCGACGGGCGTGAAGGCTCGTTTACATGCGTGGCGCCCGGCAAGGACAACCACGGCCCCGTGACAACGGACGGTACTTACGGATTCAAGTATGCCGACGGCAAGCGCTATTATCCCGTAGGCACAACGTCGTACGACTGGATGCACGCCGGCGGCGACTATCCCGCTCGCACGATAAGGTCGCTCGACAAGGCTGGATTCAACAAGGTAAGAATGCTGCTCGTTGTGCAGAACTTCGATTTCGGGTACCCCGAGCCTGCGTTGTATCCCTTTGAATTGAAAAAGAAAAGCCGCGGCGAGGACGGCAAGACGCATTTCGAGTGGGACTACACGCGCTTTAATCCCGAATACTTCGACCATGTTGAGCGTTGCATAGACAGCCTTGCGGCCATCGGCGTGGAGGCAGACCTCGTGCTGTTCCACCCTTATGACGACGGGCGTTGGGACTTCGACAAGATGCCTATGGACGTCAACCTGCGTTACGCCGCTTACGTTACGGCACGCCTTGGAGCCTTCCGCAACGTGTGGTGGTCGTTGGCCAATGAGTATGATTTCATGCGCCACCTCACCATTGCCGACTGGGACAGCATTACACGCACCGTAGACGAGGGCGACCCGTACGGCCATCTGCTCTCGATACACAGCCACACGGCCAAGTATTACAAGTACTGGGAGCCCGTTTACACGCATGCCAGCGTGCAGGACCAGGCCCCCGTCGAGGATTTTGGCCGTGCCGCAATCGTAAGGAACATCTATAAGAAGCCCGTGATATTCGATGAAGTGCTCTATGAGGGCAACATGCGCAACCGCTGGGGCAGCCTGAGCGGAGAGGAAATGCTGCACCGCATGTGGCAGGGACTCGTTGCCGGCACGTACGTAACGCACGGAGAGTGTTACCAGGACAGCCCGACCGACTACGTACGTGACTTCCTTGCCGTGGGCGGAGAGTTCCAGGGCGAGGCTTGGAAGCGCATAAAATTCATGCGCTCCGTGCTCGACGCCATGCCCGGCCCTATGCAGCTCAGCGACAGCAGTTGGGATCCGTACACGTCGTCGGCAGGGGAGAATTATTATATCGTGTATCTCGGAAAGCGAATCTCGCATGAATGGACGTTCGATTTGCCCGTGAAGAACGGCCCGTATCCCCGTCTGAAGGAAGGACAGAAGTTTAAGGTCGAGATACTGGATACGTGGAACATGACCGTAACGCAATATCCCGACACGTTCGAGACGACCGCTCCCGTGGGCGACAGGGTGTACGACAAGCACCACGGCAAGGTGCGCCTGCCCGGTCTGCCGTATCTCTTGCTCAGGATAACGAAAGCGGAATAAAATAAAAGTGAAAAGATAAAAGTAAAAAAATACAATTGCTTTGTTGAGTGAACAATGAAAAATTAAAAGTGAAAAATCCAGCGGCTTACATAAACAATAATGCCGTTGGATTTTTCACTTTTAATTTTTCATTGTTAATTCTTATTTTTCACTCACTGAGCCATTCCCATCTTTCGGCCCAGTCGTCAAGTACTTCGTTTCTCCATTTAGATACAGTCTTGACGCCTTGCCACGGCCCGTCGAAGAGCTCTGGGGCCTGTTTGTCTGAATACCAGTGGTCTCCGAGTTTGTAACCGAGCTTCGTCGGCTTGCCCGGCCATGCTCCGCTTACTACGAAAGTGCCGCTAAGGCCGTTTAGTTCCTTGATGTTCGACTGTGTTGTGAATGTCAATACGGCGGGTGCTTTGGGCGAATATCTTACGGCATATGTGCCGTCGCCGAGGTACACTCCGTCCCAGTCTTGCTTGTCAACACGCATGGTGAAGTACTTTTTGCCCTTTTCCGAAGCGTCAAGCACCGGTCCCTTGAACATCAGTTCCATAACGGAATATACGGCAACGGTATCCTTTACGGTGGGGATATGGTTGAAGACGGTTCGCGGGCTTTCGTATATGTTCTCGAAACTTCCGCCCCAGCATTCCTTGAAAGGATTGTTCGGGTCGCCGTCCATCATGTAAAGCAGCGACGGAGTGTCGCCCATCTTTACTATTCCTTTGTAATAATTCTTGAAGTCCTTGCCAAGTTGTCCCGCTCCCTTTATTGCCGCGTCGTAGTAGCCGGTGTTGTATTTGTCGTGGACATTGTTGTCGCTAATGAATCCTCTGTATGCCGCGTTGTTCTCGATAAACCAAAGGTCGGGAAAGTTCTCGGCGATATATGCATAGCTGTTTACTCCCCATTTCTTGTTCGGGCCGCCTATCCAGTACACGCGTATCTTGTCCTTGATGTCGGGAGCGTCGTGCAGTGCCTGGGCCACATCTTCCAATGTGCCCCATACCAGTATCCATAACGGCCTGTCGCTACTGCGGCGTGCGCATTCGACAATGCATTCCGAGCCTTCCGTCTTGTCATCGTACCCTTTGTAAGAGGCAAGTCCGCGCCGGCCTTGTTTGCACAGCTTGCGTAATTCTTGCGGTGTCAGCAGGTCTTTGTCGTGCTTTTTCAGCTTCTCGTAGTCGGCTTCGTATATGTCGATCATGCGTAGGATTTCTTCCTTCGAGCCGGGTCCGTATGACGCGGAGGATATTATTCCCTCGATGTCAAACTGGCTGTTGTACATCAGGAAATGTGTCATCGACTGATTGTCGTCGGGGTCCGTGCCGCCTATGTCAGTACTGACGATTATCCGTGGCTTGATGTTGTTCACGTCTCTTGCCGTCACTCCAAGGCATGTGGTTACAATGCAGGCGGCTAAAATAAACAAAGACTTCATAAGGTTATGTGTTTTTTGTTGTTAGGTAAAGATATTGGTATGTGTTATTTCATTGCTTTATTGAACACGGTTCGGCGCAGGATGTTGCGTATCGGTGTTTATGTGGTCAGGATAAACGCCGTCATTCCTTGCATTTGTCGTACCATTCAAGGAGCAGGCCGCGCGGCACTCCGCTGCTCACTGCTTTATCCAAGGCCTCTTTTGCCTCACGCCTGCGGTTGCGCATCAGCAGTATTTCCACTTTCGATATGGTGCATTCGCGGTTTGCGGGGTCACGTTTCAGTGCCTCGTCAAAGTCGAAAAGTGCGATGTCATATTGTTTCATGTCCTTTTCGAGTTCTGCTCTTGCCGCGTAGACAATGCTGCTGTCCGGATGCATTTCAACCAAGTTGTTTAGCTGGTCGAGAGCATCTCTTTGGCGTTCCAGCTTGACATAAGTATAGGCCAGGCCTAATCTGGCTTCAAGATTGTCGGGAGCCATGCTTACAAGCCGTTCGTAATCGTTTTTAGCAAGGTCGTAACAGCGCAGGCTGTTATTGGCGTATGCACGGTAGAATAATGCTGACAGGTTGCTGTTGTCATTGTCAAGCACTTTCCTGCATGCGTCTATTGCGTCGTCCCAGTTGAACAGTTGCAGGTTTACTGCTGCCTTGCAGAGCAGCAGGTCAGTTGAACTTGGGTTGTTGGCAAGCTGCTTGTTTATTACGTCAAGCGAGTCGCGCCACTCTTTCATGGTCTGCGAATATGTGCCGATGGTGCCGCTTAATATGGCGAATGCCAGTAAAATAACCTGTTTCAAGTCGTAAAATGATTATTGTATTTATAAAAATTAAGAGTTAAGAAACATGCGCCTTTCGGCTTTTTTGTCCATGTTGTCTTAACCCTTAATGTATTAGTGTATCGTTACTCGTTGTTTTCGGCGTCTATTGCCTTTATTTTTTCTCGTACAAGGTTCATGTCGTCTTTCAGCTTTTGTACCTTGCGGTTCATCTCGTCGATAAGACTGTTGCCCTTCTTGCTTGACGCGCTGAGGAAGCCGATGTTGTTTTCGTAGGTCTGGATTTCCTGCTTCAGTGATTCATATCGGCGCATCAGGCGTGCCCGTTCGTTGTCAAGTGCATCTGAACCTTTCTCTGCCACGTTCTTCAGATTATTCCTGAACTTGTCCAGACGACGGCGTGCCGTGGTAACATTTAGCTCCTTATATAGTCTGTCAAGAATGTCGTGATACTCTTTGTAGACGTTGTCCTTCTCCTTGAACGGTACGTGGCCTACGGCGTTATATTGGTCGATAAGCTCACGTGCCTGCTCTTGTACGTTGCCTTCAGGGTTGTCGGCCAAGGTCTCGAGCTGTTTGATGATGTCACGTTTCTTTTCAAGGTTGGCGCGTTCTTCGTTACGTGTGCCTGCGTTTGCGTTGTTGCGTGCATCGAAGAAGTGGTTGCATGCTGTAAGAAAATCGTTCCATAACTTGTCGCCTTGCTTCTTTGGTACCATTCCTATGGTTTTCCATTCTTTCTGCAGGGCTATAAGCTTATCGCTTGTTGATTTCCAGTCGGTGCTGTCTTGCAGTGCCTGCGCCTGTTCAACGAGGGCTTTCTTCTTTTCTATATTCTCCGAGAACTGTTGCTTCATGTTCTTGAAGAACTCGGCCTTCTTGCCGAAGAAGTCGTCGCATGCGGCGCGGAAGCGCTCGAATATCTTGACGTTCATCTTCTGGGGGGCAAAGCCTATCGTTTTCCATTCTGCCTGTATGGCGATTATTTCCTTTGTCTTCTTGTCCCAGTCGCCGGCGTTCTTTATTTCATCCTTAGCTATGTTTTCTACTTTCTCGCAGAGTTCGGTCTTCTTTGTGAGGTTGTCTTCCTCCTTGGCGCGCAGCTCCTCGAAGTGTTGCTGGTGGCGCTTGTTTATTACGGTAGAGGCTGCCTTGAAGCGTGCCCACATATCCTCGCGCAACTCTTTGGCAACAGGTCCTGTCTCACGGTATTCCTGATGCAGTTTCTGCAGTTGGTGGAAGGCGCTTATAACGTCGCTTTCGTCAGCCAGCTTCTCGGCCGCTTCGCATAGGCGTGTCTTTATTTCAAGGTTTTTCTTGAAGTCATATTCGCGGGCTTCGTTGTTTAGTTTCAACAGGTCGTAATACTGTTCTACGTAAAGTTGGTAGTTACGCCACAGCTCGTTGGCCTTTTCTGCCGGAACGAGTTTTATTTCTTTCCATTCCTGCTGCAGTTTCTTGAAGTCCTGATATGATTTGTTCGCCTCGTCAGGCGACGTGAGCATGGCTTTTATTTTCTCGATGATGTCGAGCTTTCTTGTCAGGTTCTCTTGTTTCTCCTTCTCCTGTTCAAGGAATATCTTTGCGCGTTTTTCCTTGATGACGCTCATCTCTGCCTTGAATTCCTCTTCGTCTTCATCGGGTACGACCTTGTATTCAGCGGGGTCTCCTCCGCCGTCAATATAGGCTTTCATGTCTGCTTCACGCTCGGCGAAGTGTAGTTTGTAGAAGATGGTCTTGAGGTAGTCCACTTCGTCTTTCTTCGGATTGTCGTCTTCGTGGGCTATTTCCTTAAGCCTTGCTATTACTTCTTTCTTGTTTTTATACACTTTCTTTTGTTCCGGGGCGTCAGTTCCGGCAGGTTGGTCTTCCGTTGTTGCCTCTGCGGCCGTAGCGATGTCTTCTGCCATGTCCGCCGGGGTTGTGTTGATGTTTTCCACGGTGCCGTTGTCACCTGGCGTGACGTTCAGCTGTTCTTCTGTACGCTCTTGACCGAGAGTCATTTCTTGAGAGTCCATCATATAACCTTTTTATTAGTTCATGAATCGGTTTTCGTTTTTACGTTTGCCATGTCCGGCCTCTGCTGTTGCCGGTCTGCGTGCTGTCGTAAGGGGCTCGGTTAAGCGCCGTCAGCGGGCTTTCACCTTATTATATATTAGCCTTTAGCACACGCATTGCCGGTGTTTACGCACTGGCGGCATGGCGGTTTGTTAACTATCCTAATAGGTGTGCAAACTTAATTAAAAATATTGTAAACGCCTAAACTATTTTGAAAAAAATGGACTTTTCTGTCTAAATGAGCCGTTTATGGCGAAAAATCCACCACGAGATACCAGAAATCAGCGCGGATACTACTATTGCGATAAGGAAACCGAACTTATTGCTTTCCATTCCGTTGATGAGGTTCATTCCGAAGATACTGGCTATCAGGGTGGGGAACATGAGGATGATTGATACGGACGTTAGCGTACGCATTACGGTGTTCATGTTGTTGTTGATAATGCTTGAGTACGTATCCATCGTCGATTCGAGAATGTCCGAGTAAATGTTGGTAGTCTCGCGCGCCTGGCTCATCTCGATGTTTACGTCTTCGATAAGGTCGGCGTCGAGCTCGTCCACCTGTAGCTTGAACTTCAGTTTGGCAAGAAGGTTCTCGTTGCCGCGTATAGACGTGATGAAGTAAGTCAGCGAGTCCTGCAGGCGCGACAGGCCTATGAGCGACTCGTTGTTCACCTCGCGGTCAAGGTTGCGCTTGGCTTTTTCAATAAGACTGTTGATTTGCTTGAGGCGCTTCAGATACCATACGGCCGACGAGAGGAACAGGCGGAATATCATGTCAACGTAGTCCGTGAAGCCTTCGCCGCGTTTCTGCTGGTAGCTTACGAAGTCTATCATCATGTTAGTCTCGTGGAAGCACACCGTTATCGTGACGTCACGCTTATGGATAATGCCGAGCGGAACTGTCGTGTACGGCGTGCGCGAACGTATCTCCTTGACGAACGGGATACGCAGGATGATTAACATCCAGCCGTCGTCATACTCGTAACGCGCGCGCTCGTCGTTATCGCTGATGTCTGAAAGGAAATAGTCGGGAATCTTGAATTCTTCTTCCAGCATTCGCTGGTCGTCTTCGGTTGGACATGTCACTTGTATCCAGCAGTTAGGCTCCCACTGGCCGATCTGCTTTAAGCCCTTGTTGGTATTCCAGTATGTTCTCATTTGCAATCCTCCAAAAAATGTTACGTCAAGTGGGGAGGACCGTCTGTACAAGCATACCTCCTCACCTTACAAGTTCATCTTTTCCGCGTGATAATCGTCCATATAAGTTTTTAATTTCTGTTTTGCGCCTGCAAAGATAGTGCAAAATTTCGGTTAAGCGAAGCGAAAGGACAATTTTTTCACTCTCGTGGATGTGAGAATTTTGTTACGGCGTGGTTAGCTGCATCCTCGTGGCTTGAAGGCGCGGCTGTCATATTTGCATGTAGGTCGGTTCTACACGGTTTTCCGGTCATGCCATTACCGGTTTTTGCCATGTCCGCCATGGCTCAGGCAGCCGCCGCGGCCGTCGTTGATGCTCGCCCCGAAAGCTGCTTTGCCACAGTGATTTGCGCTGAACATGTAAATGCCTGGTGGTCAGCGCTTTTCCAATATGCCGCCTCTTGCCTTCCGATATGCCGCCTTTTGGAGCCTAAAAGGTGCCCTTTTGTCTTGTAAAAGACCGTCTTTCGTCATGCCGGTGACAGTTGAGAGCATGTAGTCTGCCGTACTTACTGCATTAAACAATCGGCCGCCAATGCAATGTAATACTGCATTGGCGGCCGGTTGTGACCCCGTTGGGAATATTAAGGGTGCATTTTAATAAAATCGAATGCAATCGAATAGAATAAACAAGTCTGATAATCAATGTGTTATGTCTATTTTGTTAAATAGTGTTGCACGCCAAAAAGACGCCAATTTTCATTCATTTTCATAAAGGACGCCAAAAAGACGCCAAAAATATTTGCCCCTAATTATGGTTTTTCGTACCTTTGTGTTGTCAAAAATCTTTACGTTATGGCACAAATAGAATTAAGACTGTCAAGCAAGAAACTCACCAACGGAAAGAGTGAAATACTGCTAAGGTTCTACAACGGCAAGAAATTCAACCTTCGTGCAAAGAGCGGCGTATACATAGACCCTAAATATTTTGAGTACGAGATTGATTGGGGCAAGACTGTCGAATCAGGTATCAAGATGCCCAAGAAAACAATAAGCTCAACAACAAAAGGCAACGCATTAAAGAACGGTTATGTGTTGCGACAGAACGGGGATATTGTTATTAACGAACAACGCATTATCAGCAACAGTGAACGTGAGGATATAAAAGCGAAGCAAAAGACCATAAACGACCTTAAGAATTTCATATTCAAGTGTTATGAGTCGGCTGAAAAGACAGACTTGAAGGATGATTGGCTGAAAATGGTTGTCGACAGGTTTTTTCATCCAGAGAATTACATGACACCCGAAGAGATAGAACGGAACAAGACTTTCTTTGAACTGTTTGACGAGTTCCTCAAGGAAAAGGAGTTCAGTGATGACAGGGAAAGAGGTATGCAGGTGTTGAAACGTGACATATGGAGGTTCACTAAGTTCCAGCAGACCATGGGTAAGCGTAAGGATTTTACTTTCAACGTAAACGACGTGACCAAGGATGACATTGAGGATTTCCGCGACTACCTGAAAAATGAAAAGGCGCTCTCGGAAAGATATCCGAAACAGTATGCCAAGATGATAAAGGAACAGCCCAACGGTATAAGAAGGGGACGTTTGGATATAGAGGTACGTGGCAACAATACTATAATAACCCTGATGAAAAAACTAAGGAGTTTCTTCTCATGGTGTTACGATGAGGGCAAAACCAAGAATAGACCCTTCGACGGTGTTAAGATAGGTGTAGAGAGATACGGTACGCCTTATTATTTATCATCGGATGAGCGCGACAAGATTGCGGAAACAGACATGCCGACCGAGCATTTGAAAACACAGCGGGACATATTCGTGTTTCATTGCTTCGTAGGTTGCAGGGTCAGCGACCTCATGAAACTGACTATGGGCAACATAACCGACGGAGTGCTGGTATATACGCCGCATAAAACGAAAGATGAAGGGGACGCCACACAAGCAAGGGTTCCACTACGTACATTGGCCGCGGAGTTGATTAAGAAATACAAAGGTGTTGATAAACAGGGACGTTTGTTCCCTTTCATTTCACAAGTTAAGTACAACGAAGCCATAAAGGAGATATTTACCATTGCAGGGATAATCCGTAAAGTGGAAGTACGTAATCCAAAGACCGGAGAGATGGAGCTTTGTCCGATTAACAAGATAGCAAGCAGCCATATTGCACGCAGGACCTTTGTCGCTAATGCATATAAATATGTGTCAGACCCGAACATAGTAGGCAAGATGTCCGGTCATGTTGAAGGCAGCAAGGCTTTTGCAAGATACCGCAACATTGACGACGATATACTTAAAAACGTCATTGACAAGATGTAATGCCTCAATAGCCCCAATTTAATACACCAAGATTTTATTACAGCCGTATTCCGAAAAGGAGTGCGGCTTTTTTGTTTGTCTATTGTACAAAACTCCAATAAACTAAGATTTATAACGGTTACATAACGTTATATAACCATTCGCCAGAAATCAAGCGTTTACATATATTTTTATATCAAGTCCGTCTTACCTTTGCATCGTCCCTTGCGACCAGCGGTGTCTCTGTTTCATCGTTGGCTACCTGGGAAATGGTATCACCAAGGATAATCCTTAAACAGAGGTGAGGGCCGAAGTTTATTTTTAAAAAGTAAAAAAATGACAATAACAGATTTGATTTCCGATGGCAGTAATAATATAAGTATTACGGTCGGAATAAGTGACTTGAAAGAGTTCGGCCTGTCATTAATAGAAGAAGGTCGGGCGATGGGAAGGGCTGAGAGGGTTCAGGAAACCTATCTTACCCCGGATGAAGTAGCTAAAATGTTAGGAGCTTCAAAGAGCACGTTGTGGAGGTGGAACAAATCAGGCTATCTCCGTAATATCAAGTGTGGACGAAAGTCCTTTTATAAAAAGTCGGACGTTGAGAATCTAATTTTCAACAATAATGAAAATAAAGAATGAAGACAGAAGTAGAAAGAAAGACCGCTTACGCAGCGGCAGAGAGTATTGAAAACAGCCTTATGGCACAGGGTAGCGTCACGCCTGTTGGTAACTGTGGCGCACAGACAGGTATGCTGCGTCAGGATGCATCAGAAACAAAGCCCCTTGGAGGCATCAATATTGTTCAAAGCGAGGAGCTAAGGCAAAAGTTGATGGTCGCATTAAGCAACGGGGTGTCAGTGGACTACATGGAGCTTTACCAAGCTGGGCTAAAATTGGTGTATATTGATGACAACCGCAAAATATCGAAGTCCCACGTTAAGAACCTGAAAGAGTCCTTTAGGCGTGTGCACACGATGTTCGACGACATATCCGTGCTTCAGGCTATCGACTTGCTGGAGGATGGGATCGCATTGCACGACAGGGATGGAAACAAGCTGACATTGCAGACCGAAGGCATTGAATACTGCTATGCAATCATTGATGGTCAGCACAGGAACGAGGCCCTGGAACTGTACTATTCCGACGCAAGCACGAAGGCTGTTCCCGTGAAGGCCGGGGTCAAGCAAATTGCCATACCTGAAGGGACAGACGTAAGATCCGTACTGGCTGAACGCAACCTGATTGTAAAGAGATGGACCTGCAACGACACCAAGCGCTTCGTCGAATCCATGAGTGACGGTGATGATACAGTAATAAGCAGGGTGAACAAGTGTGTTGCAGAGGATGGTATGTCAACCCGTGGGGCATGGAAAATATACAAGCTTACTGACGGCTACAAGAAAGCAAAACTTGAGAAGGCAGTGCTGGAGGGAAGCCTGACCGACGAGTTGAGGGGTACACAGGCGGAAATAGAGCGTGGCGACAAAATCCGCAGGGCCATACAGGTGGGTTGCAGGCACGAACCGAAGATGAAGCATAACAGTGCCATCATTGACATGATGATTTCTGCCTACAATTCCGTTGTAGACGAGAGTAAGGCCAGCACTATGCATCTGCTCTTGCTGTTCATAACGTCAATTCCAGAAGTGAAGATGAAGGCCGCCATGGATGAGGATACGGTGGACAAAAAGACCGAATGCCTGAAGAAGGAATGGATGCTGTTCTTACAGGCTGTGGAAACAGATGGTAAGGAGCAGGATTTCACCGGTTTAGCACAAAAGGCAAGCGACGAATACGACGCAATGGTTACAGCGGAGGTTGCAACATCTTCACGGACACGGAAAACACGCAAGAAAAGCAAGGCTGCTGTGGAATAGTACAGGACCGTAGCTGAAAAACAAGGCATGGCATACTTACATTGATTTGTAAGGCAGGATTGAGGGCGACTTTTTCTTGCTAAGCCATTGCCTTGTCCTTACGGGAACTGTTTGTTTAATGTAATTTATTGATAATCAGAGAAATGACGAAATGATAAACATTCAAGACCCACAGGTCAAACAAGTTGCTCCAAGGCCGGAATATGCCATATAGTTCAAGACATACGACGATTTCACGGCAATCAAAAATTTACAAGGATTTGTTGTTCGACGTAATCAAGAACGGTTGTGATTGGGATGATTGAACGTGGATGAAGACTGCAATGTTGGCCTCTCCCTGTCATTCTCCAGACAAGTGTGATGGGGAGTGGTTTCAATTCACGGTCTTTTGCATTTCGATTAGCCGTCTTTTAAGTGGTGATTGATGGCCTTTTACAAACTAATTGACGGCCTTTTGCAGAACACTTTAAAACGACTAGTAAAATAACGGATAATTAACGACTAGAACGAAGGTATATGGCATCGGTAAGGATAAAGTTTCGCCCATCAACCGTAGAGGGCAAGGAATGGTACACTGTATTTCCGGATTATACACAAGTATTCTGTTGACTACATCGTTTCGGAATACATCAAGCAACCGGATTGTTCTACACTCTTCAACTTCATACGCTCGATGTTTGATTAACGTGGCTGTTTTATAAGTATAAAACCTCCAATCCGCTGCAAAGATAGTAAAAACAGCCGATTTAAAGTACTTCTGGCCGACTTTTTTGATGAAATTTTATCCTTGATGTTTGACTAAAACATGCATTGTTTGACTAAAAACGAACAACTCATAAACTAAGGTATTGATATTAAGCATTTTACAAAATATCACAGCTTCATACTTATAAAGCGGTGATAAACTCCTCCATAGAAACAAGAACTAAATTAAGGAACCAACAAGGAATTTTGTGGTATGGAAATGAAAAAAATGAAGCCTGCAACGCTTTGTTCGTCACACCACATAACAACGGTAGGTAATCGCTGCTGAGTTTCGTCCGGGATACTGCCGTTACGCCTGAAAGATAATGCAAGCGAATGCAATGAAAATCAGTTGCAAGACGCATATTCTTATCTTGAAAAGGTATTTCAGAACTTTCATGCGATTGTCATGAGGGTAGCAAGAAGAATGTTCAGGCGGCAAAGAACGCTTACTTATTACCCAACACCTTAATTTGCCAAATCTCTTAAGACCATTGGATTAGCGTATGCCTAAAGACAAACTCAACCGTGTGGATTTCCATTGGTTCGTCGTTAGGACAAGACCCGGGCGTGAAAAAGAGTTTTGCGATCTTGTCAGGCAAAACAAGGACAAGGTAGGCAATATATTGGAGGCTTATTGTCCAACGCATACTACGGTTGATGTACGAATTGCGGAAAGGAAATGCAAGCTGCCCCTTTTCGATGGTTATGTGTTCGTGCTTGCCACCCATGATGCACTGGCTGGTTTCATACGTGACTACTATCCGAATGCGGTTATCAGGGTCAACCGTAAACGTCCATCCGAAAGCAGGGCTACGCTTTCCACGATACCCGAGGCGCAGATGAGGAAGTTCAAGGACTATAACGAGAACTACCCCGAAACTGCAATCCCCCTTGAACGGCCTTACACGGACTACGCTTTCAACCCCAAAACAAACGAGCCGAACGACATTGTAAAAGTCATCGATGGGCCACTTGCAGGAACGGAAGGATACATCACTAAATTCAGGCGTGACAAAAGGTTGGTTTATCACATTAAGGGACTGGACTTGGCTGTATCAATACCCAACATCTGGAACTTTCATGTAGTAAGGGTTCACAATGCCGAGGGTGATAAGCAGACATTAGGGACAATCAAGGAAAGGGCTGTTGATTTGTTGATAGGCCTGATTCAAGGTTGTGGTTATGGTGAAAAGACACTTCCTATGCTTTATGAATTTGTCAACGAACTAACATTCAAGCCCTCGTTGGTTGATTTTTGCAAAAGCCTGTATAATAAAGGACACAAAGAGTTAAGCCAAAGAGTCGCAAAGCTCAATACAAAAAACGCAGAATTAATATTGAACCTAATCCGTTACGAAAAAGACAATCCCGGATATGTGAAAGCCAACTGGAATAAACTCGTAATCAGGCCATTCCTTACTCCTACTCCCGGTGTCGAATTTGAAGACGACCAACACGAAACCAAGATACAACATACCAACTTCACCGAGATAATAAGGAAAGTAGATATAACGGAGCAAGTGTATTATCCAAGCAAGGAAGAGGAAGGGACGATTACCACCACTTATTATGCCCACGTTGGAATAATACAAGACAAGGACAAAGAAAGTTTTACCCTCTTTGCAAACTGGGATTACTTCTTGGCCGAATACTTTATGACAGCTGGTAAGGCTAACGAGAAATTGGTGAAAGGGACGAAAGTACAAGCGACAAACAACCCTGAAAATCCTGAAAGAGAAGCAAGCAAGGAAAAGCTGATAGAATCGTTCCACAATTATTCACCCTCCTTATATTGTATCCTTACCGATGAAAAATCAAATGTAAAATCGGTAAAGGAATTCAAGGTTGGCGAAGACTCTCTCAATGTAATGGCAATAACTGTAAAATCAGAAGAAAATATCAACGAAGCGAAAGATGAACTAATAAAAACCTGCACCGACATCTGTAAGGAAATCAACACCACGACCCATCTTGCCGTTTGGAGAAGGTATCTTAGGACTGTGTGGCTGCATATATAAAAGGTTAAAAGGTGAGGAAGTGAAAAGGTGAAAAATGAAGTTAAGGAGGCAAGGTAATGAATAAACGGAACAGCAACAATGACCAATCTTCAAATAATACAGCCATAACCACAGAAGACATATTCAAGAAAAGGTGGCAGAAACTTCATCATCCCACTATGGACGTAAATGGTGACGTAGCTTTTTATTACGGTGTCTACAAGCAATTTTATGATATTGCAAAAAGAGGTACCAGAAACATGAACGAATATTACCTGCTACAATTGGTTATGCTTGTTGAAGATGCCGCCTCCGTAAGTATAGGCTGCACTTATGAAGTCATGTACAGAAGTTTGGGTAACATGGCTTTTTATTGGTATGATAAGTTGGATATATCAACGAAAGAAACAAACCTTCTTTATAATGCCTTTACCCAATCCGTAGCCGATACACCAGAAAGCAGCCTGAAACAGTGGATTAAGGAATGTGTTTTGTCAGGTGATTTCCAAAAGTTGAAGGATGTCGCTTCGTATTTCGCCATTCAAGACAGGACAGTAAGAAGAATATACCCCAACCTCCAATACAGAAAGGACGCATTCTTGGAACTTGCCGGTGGTGACATGAAAAAGGCAAAAGAAATGCTTGAATCCGACTTGGCTTTCAACTGGCATGACAAGGAAGGCTGTACATTGCTTTCAAGAATTGCCGAGAGTTTCAAGATGGATGAGGACGGAAAGGAAGTGATTGCGAACCTGAAAACAATTAAGCCACAACCTCTTGACTCCTACCTGCCGTTGGAAAGCAAGGATGACGGAAGAACTGTGACGATAATGAAAAAGGACAATAACACCCTTGATGTCATATTTCCTGCCCGAGTTTCAAAAAGGAAGATTGAGGGCCAGTGTTTTGTCGGCCAGCTTGTAACATATCTCGGAAAAACATACGTCAATGGCCCTGTAGTATGGTTGGAAACTGATGCCTTAGACTTATGGGACAGCGACATATTCTGGGACAGCATACATGAGGACGAGAAGAAGGATGCAAGACATAAGTTCTTCACCACAAAGTTCGGAAAAAGATACACCATCTATCAAGACCTTTATGGAGAATTCGAGAAGGACATCAACGGTTTCTATACTGACGAACCGAACATTCTTGACTTCCTGAATTGGCTCGTTCCTGAACATTCCCTTAGCTCAAAATAATAGGCTTTACAAATATACGGAATCATGTAATATTGTGAATGTAGGTGTATTCAATTCTTTGTAAAAATAAAAACGATATAATTAGCACAAAATAATATGAACAAAGACACAAAAATTGCAGTAGCTGGAACTGGTTATGTAGGTCTAAGTATAGCGACCCTTCTCAGCCAGCATCATCACGTAACGGCAGTAGATGTAATTCCTGAAAAAGTAAACCTGATAAACCAACGTAAGTCACCGATTCAAGATGATTATATTGAAAAATACCTGGCAGAAAAGAACCTGAACCTGACAGCAACAACAGATGGAGCAAAAGCATATTCTGACGCAGATTTTGTGGTCATTGCAGCACCGACCAATTACGACCCTGTAAAGAACTATTTTGACACAAGCCATGTTGAAGAGGTTATTGAGTTGGTCAAGAGCGTCAATCCCAATGCTATAATGGTTATCAAAAGCACCATTCCTGTCGGCTATACTGAAATGATAAGGAAGAAGATGGATACCGACAATATCATTTTCTCACCTGAATTCCTACGTGAAAGTAAGGCTCTGTATGACAACCTTTACCCAAGTAGAATAATAGTTGGTCGACCAGAAGGCGATGAAAGGTTGGATAAGGCTGCCCATGAATTTGCCGCTTTGTTACAGGAAGGGGCAATAAAGGAAAACATTGATACTTTATTTATGGGTACAACAGAGGCAGAAGCGGTTAAACTCTTTGCCAACACCTATCTCGCCTTACGTGTTTCCTACTTTAACGAGCTTGACACATACGCCGAAATGAAAGGACTTGACACACAGGCTATAATCAACGGAGTTTGTCTTGACCCTCGTATTGGAACACATTACAACAATCCGAGCTTTGGTTATGGTGGTTACTGTTTGCCTAAAGACACAAAACAGCTTCTTGCTAACTATGCCGATGTACCTGAAAACTTAATTCAAGCAATAGTGGAGAGTAACAGGACACGTAAGGACTTTATTGCAGACCGTGTTCTTCACAAAGCAGGTTACTATGACTATTACAACCGTGGCGACTTCAATCCGTCAGAAGAAAAGAAGTGTGTCATCGGAGTTTATCGCTTAACTATGAAATCAAACTCGGATAACTTCCGCCAGTCCTCAATCCAAGGCGTAATGAAAAGAATAAAGGCAAAAGGAGCAGAAGTGATAATCTATGAACCAACTCTTGAAGACGGCAGTACATTCTTTGGCAGTAAGGTGATGAACAACCTCGATACGTTCAAGAAACAAAGTCATGCTATTATTGCCAACAGATATGATAGTTGCTTAGATGATGTGAAAGAGAAAGTGTATACACGGGATATTTTTAGAAGAGACTAAAAGAATAATATATTATGTGTAATGATTATGGAGTAAAAAATGCAACAGGTTTCACTGTAAACCAGATTGCAGAATTAATGGAAGAAGTTTACAAGTCAAATTTTAAGTATGGTGAAACAAAAAATGATTATTATTGTGGAATTACACAAGAAGACGTGTCTGATAATCTTACAAGGCATCGTATAACCCATTATCTTGTTGCCTATCAATGTGATAATGCTGAAATAGCCGTCGAGGTCGAAACAATATTAGGACAAAAGGGGTTTAATATTGGTGATGCTGATGGAGGAAATGGTGGAAATGACCAATCTGTTGTAGTTTATATGTACAAAATTACTGAAGATACGGTACAGTGATTAAACTTTCTTATAAGAAACCTCTGCAAAAGTCCGTTTTTCACCAAATAAACTCTTGATACACAGCAGTTATTTTGAGTTTTGCAGAGGTTTATTTATCAATAAGCGCAAACAAGTTAAAAGCAAATTCACTTCTTTTAATTAGGCACATCACTTGAAAAAAGAATATATGTCAAATTTGTAAGCTGTACAAAATGAAGCAGTTGAATTTACATAAAACTATGAAAATTTGTAATTTCTTTGTTTTGCAAGATCTATCAACTTATAGAAAAGCGTTAATGGGTATTGCTATTTTGTGGGTTGTATTGTATCATTTCGGCTTTCATACACCAATAATAAGTCATATAACAAGATTTGGATATGCTGGAGTTGACATTTTTATGTTTTTGTCTGGATTCGGTTTATTCTATTCAATGAATCACGATAGCAATCTACGGCATTATTATAAGAAAAGATTTATACGAATATTTCCTACATATTTTATAATTGGCGCTTTTTTGAGTCTGTTTTGCTTTCATGACACTTTTAGTCGCTATCTATGGAGATGTTCCACGTTAGGATTTTGGACAAATGGAGTTTACTACGAATGGTTTATACCTTCCATTCTTTTATTGTATGCATTATTTCCTTTAGCTTTTAAATTGATTAGTTATAAAAAGTGGATTTATTGGCTAACAATAATATTGTTCATCTTAATCGCAGGTTATAGCGTTTTCGATCCTTCATTTATTGATAATTGGCATTTTTTATTATTATATAGAATTCCAATTTTTTTATATGGATGCATGATAGCATATCAAATAAAGCACAATGTGCCTTCAAAAGAATATAATATTCTCACAATTATAGGCTTGTTCATTTTTATTGTTTTTTTCTTAAATCCAGAATTAAGGACAAGGTATTTCGCATTTACCTTTTTAACGCCACTGTTATTAATTATTATGTGTTTTGTATTAAAAAATATAACTATAATTAATAAATTGGGGGGGGGTAATTGGAGCTGCAAGTTTGGAAATATATTTAATTCACCTAATATTCTTGTTTTATCCACCATTAAAGGCATTGAACATAAGGGAAGAATATTTTGATTTGTCAACATCGGTTTTAGCACTCGTATCAGTGGTATTGGGTGTAATAACTCACAAGTTGTTATCTAAATGTATTCACGTATAAGAAAAATCTTTTCAGGCAATCCTCGTTCTGTAACGGTCAAGAAAAATATTCTTGGTTCATTATTTATAAAGGGATGTAGCATCCTGATATCCCTGTTGCTTGTTCCAATGACACTTGGGTATGTATCTTCTGAAATATATGGGATATGGCTTACTTTGTCTTCTATAATGATATGGCTTAACTTTTTTGACATTGGATTTACGTTAGGTTTAAAAAACAAGCTGACTGAAGCAATAGCCTTAAAAAATTGGGAACGTGGAAAAACACTTGTTTCTACTACATACTTTATGATGATAGTGATTTTTGTCCCGTTATGTATAATACTGGAACTTATCATACCTCATATTAATTGGGCGTTTTTTTTGAATGTAAATTCTCAATATAACTATGAAATAGTGAAAACATTGTACATTTTGGCAGGCTGTTTTTGTTTACAGATGATAGTCAATGTACTTACAGCTGTAGTTGCAGCTTTCCAAAAAGTAGCCTTATCATCATTGTTCCCTGTTATCGGCAATGCTCTCTCCCTCATAGTAATTTATGTACTAACAAAGTGTTGTCCTCCATCATTGGAATCTTTGGCTTATGCAATATCGGTCGCGCCAATAATAGTCGTATTAATTGCAAGTGTTGTTTTATATAATGGAAAATTCAAACGTGTATCGCCTAACTTTAAATCAATAAATAAAAGTTATATAAAGGATTTGTTTTCGCTTGGAGCCAAATTTTTTATTATTCAGTTACAAGTTGTTGTTCTTTACCAGTCAACAAACATATTGATATCCAATGTTTCAAGTCCTGAAGATGTCACTGCTTATAACATCGCTTACAAATATTTAAGCATAGCAATGATGGTTTATACAATTATTTTAAGTCCATTGTGGCCGGCAATAACTGATGCTTATACAAAAAAAGATTTTCAATGGATGAATATGATATATTCTAAAATGAAGAAAATCTATTATTTGTCCATAGTTATAGTCATAATTATGATTGCTTTATCTTCATTCATTTATCACTTATGGATTGGGCAAAAGGCTGAAATCCCATTCATGATGACATTGATAGTTGGTCTGTACATAATAATAAGCACATGGGATTCTTTACAAGTTCAGTTGATAAATGGTATTGGAACATTAAAATTGCAAACATATATAACATTGATAGGGCTCGTATTCCATATTCCAATGTCTTTATTTCTAGGACGTTATTTAGGGGCTTATGGTGTAGTTGCTTCCATGATAATAATAACCAGTGCTTATGCTATTGTTTTTACTATACAAATAAATAAGATTTTACATTTAAAAGCTAAAGGTATATGGAAAGAATAAATAAATTTTTAAAATGTATTAACAATCGGGGGGGGTGAAAATTCTTCTCTTAACGAACATCGTTACATTGTTAATCCTGCTTTGGCTATTAAAGACAGGTGGATATATACATAAGTTAAAAGTTGAACTTGGATTGATAGAAGCTCCTGTTGCTCCTGATTATTGGTCAGTTAAAGGTTGGGAAAACACAGTTAAACAATTGAATATAAAGCGCGATATCGCTTTCTTTGGTAACTCAATCACTTATTACGGCAATTTTCAAGCGGCTTATCCTGACAAAAAAGTCATAAACTTGGGTTATCCTGGTGACAACCTTGACGGTATGCTAAAGAGGGTTGAGACATTGAAGGCAGTGTCTCCTGATAAGATATTTTTAATGGGTGGCATAAATGGATTAAAAAACATGGATTTTCAAACGTTCAAACAAAAATACGGTATACTTGTGGATTCGGTACAAACTGAATTACCACATTCTCAAATTTATCTACAAAGTATACTTCCAATAAGTAAAATGAAGGAAAAAGATTATGGAAGCAATGTGAAGATAGTAGAATGCAATAAAATAATTCAAAAAATAGCAAAGGAAAAACGATGCGTTTATGTGGATTTATATAGCCTCTATGTGAAAGATGGAGAAATGCCTGAATCATTGACTGAAGATGGCATACATTTGCGTACAGAAGCATATGACAGATGGTATAATTCAGAACGACAGATAGTTGAGAAATGATTGGTTTAAAACATATCATAGATTATTTTATTCTCAAACATAAATGGTCTGGAAAGTTAGAGTTTGATTTTCATGCAAGAATAGCCCCATCGTCACAATTTGAGGGAGCAAATAAAATTATAGGAAATACTTCTTTTAGTGGTAGAATGGGTTATGGTTCTTATATTGGTACTGGTAGCTCTTTTAGAGGCGAAATAGGTAGATTTACTTCTATCGCAAGCAAATGTAATATTGTTGTTGGTCGCCATCCTTATACATATCCATTTGCTACAACAAGTCCCATGTTTTTTTCAAAGCTAAAGCAAAATGGAAAGACTTTTACTAGCGAACAGTTATATAAAGAATTTAAATATGCTAAATATGGATGTTTCGTTGTAATAGGTTCTGATTGTTGGATTGGTTACGATGTTAAAATAATAGAAGGCGTTACTATAGGTGACGGAGCTATGGTATTGGCTGGAGCTGTGGTAACAAAAGATGTTCCACCATATGCAATTGTTGGTGGAATTCCTGCGAGAATTAAAGGCTATAGATATGATGAAAATACAATAAACTTTTTATTGAAGATAAAATGGTGGAATAATGATATTAAGTGGTTCTATACCCATTGGAAATTGATGACAAATATAGATTGTTTAAAACGGCATTATGAGAATTTAAGTTAATTCTCACTGTTGTAAAATTTTAAATTTACATCGATTTTTATGAAATCTAAATTAGAGAAAATACTATCCATCCCCAAAAGTCTTTATGTGAGTTATAAATATTGTAAGAATATCCCATTTTGGAAAATGCCAATTATTATTCGGTGGAATTGCATAACAAGTGGTTCAGGATTAATAATTGTTAATGGGGGGGTAGATTGGAAATAGGTTTTGGCAATATTGGAATATATGACAAACGTTTTTCACGAAGTATATTGGAACTGTCAGGAAAAATAATAATCAATGGTAAAGTATCATTCGGTCATGGTGCAAGAATCTCTGTTGCGAATGGGGCAATATTAAATTTGGAAGATGGATTTTGTAATACTGCCGAGGCTCGAATTATTTGTCAAGACCATATTTCAATTGGTAAAAACGTAGTTCTTGGCTGGGAAACACTTATTATGGATACCGATTTTCATAGTGTTATAAATCTTGCCAATGGGACAATTCTTGAATATCATAAACCTATATATATTGGAGACAATGTTTGGGCAGGACAAAAATCAACGATACTAAAAGGAGTCCATATTTCCAAAGGAAGTATTATTGGTTCATGTTCTGTAGTAACAAAATCCTTTGATAAAGAGAATATTTTGATTGCAGGTAATCCAGCTTCAATAAAAAAACTTGATGTCACAAAATACAGGAATAAATTTTAAGTGATATAAGAAATGATAGGAATTGTCCTGCTGCTTTTGGCTTTGTATTTATACTTTAAGCCTAAATATCGGTACATCTCATATGTGCTATACATTGGTTTCATGATTGGCTATGGTGGTGGTTATGGAATTTTAACGGACTCGGTAATAGGTGTCAAAAATAAGGATCTTGCAATAATATATACATTTGTTATATCCGTACACTTGTTGTCAAATAAATTATATAATTTCCCAAAAGCAAATTTTATACCATGGTATAAGGTATTCTTGTTGTTCCTATTGTGTAGCGTATTATTTTCCTTTGTACATTATGGATTTTCATTTATACAAATACTGCAAGGAGGACGGGATTTTTTGTTGATATTCTCATTACCTATACTTATAAGAATCAAAGAACATGAATTAAGTCGTATTATGCCATCTCTTATCCTGATTACGACAATAACATCTGTTTTATACATATTGCAGATTATCGTTGGTCGTCCGCTTATGCCTTATGACGGTGAACCAGGATTTGATGCAACTGTCGGTTTAGTACGATTATATAACAGCCCTCCTTTATTAGACTTATTCTTAGCCTTAACATTTGTAACACCCCATTATTTCGGAAAACGTGTTAAAATACTTAGAGTGTTATATTTTATAACATTAATTTGCACATTAGGTCGCACGAGCATTTTTTCATCAATAATGGTTATTGTGCTAAGTATGTTGTTTTTGGGCAAAGCATCTAAAATGTTAAAGACAATAGCTATAGTAGGTATATTATTTATCCCTTTTATTGGAATAATTTCAGACAGGTTTGAAAAAGGGGGTACAAGCGAGGATTTTTCTTCAATTTCAAGTGGCAATTTTATTAATTATGACAGAAGCGAGGATGGAGGAACAATGACTTATCGTATAGCATGGGTTTACGAAAGATTTGACTATTTGTTAGACAGACCTTTAGGTGAAAAGATTTTTGGACTTGGGCTTATTTCTGAAAGTCAAGATGTTGTATATAAGATGTATCGGTTTACTGTAGGAAACATTGTATCAGATAGAGGTGTACCAACCCAATTAACAACACCTGACATCGCTTACGGTAACATTTTGTCACGATTAGGTTTTGTTGGAGGATTTATCTATTTATGTTTATTTGTGAATATAGCCTTATTCCTTTATAAAAACAGATGGCAAAACGCTTTGGTTGTTGTAAGTGCAGCACAAATGATAATGCTTTTTGTTGTTTCAATGTCTGGCAGTGCATTATCAGAACCGCGTAACTTAGTTACATATTTTATGGCAATGGCTACAATCTTTCAGCAGTACTCTAAATCATCATTTAGTCAAGAAAAGGACAAATACTTGTTTCGCAATTTATAATATTCATATTATTTTATGAAAGTAATACACATTGAATCTGGATTGGGCAATCAAATGCTCTCTTATTGTGAGTATTTGGCAATGAAAAAAATGAACCCCAACGACAAGGTTTATATCGAGACTATAATATATGACATCCCTGAATGCAATAACATAATATGTCAATGGAATGGTTTTGAACTTGAGCGCATATTTGGGATAAATGCTCCGAACATACGTGAATATTTCACTGATGAGCAATGGCAACAAATAATGTCAGATATTCGTTCAAGTGAGTTTTGGCTTCGGAATTGGAATTATCCGGTTCACTTTTCTGCTGCATTCAATAGGGTTGGTTTGAACATAATAAATATACGAGGCGATTTTGAGAAAGGGGGGCTCCATGTAGGCTATGATCGCAACCGTAAACTTATATGGAAAGATAAATTTAGGGATAAAGATTGGTGGATTGCACTTCGCTATGCTAAAGGAATGGTACATGACAGGATATTAAGCCACAAAGTAGACTATAAGCCTAAATTATTTGTCAAATCCGATGAAAATCTTTTCACAGGCCAACAGCTTGATTTCAAAAGGGTCAATAGTGGGATTGAAGATATTGACAGTGAAATAAGGCAAGTATTTCAATTTCCATCACTAACAGACGACAAAAATATTAATGCCGTAAAAAACATACAAGAATGTAATTCAGTAGCAATACATGCCCGACGAGGCGATATGCTTAAAACGAATTACCACCTTTATCGTTTTGGATATTTCCGTAGAGCTGTGTCATATATACGTAAAAAAGTTGAAAAACCGGTCTTTTTCATATTTTGCGATCCAGATAGTGTAGAGTGGGCAAAACAAAACGAAAATATATTTGGACTGAATTTTAAGCATGATGAAGTACATTTCATAGACTGGAACAAGGGAGAAAACAGCTTTCGTGATATGCAAATTATGGCACAATGCAAGCACCAGATTATTACCAATAGCTCTTTCGGCTGGTGGGGTGCATGGCTCAACAGTAATCCCGACAAAATCACGATATCGCCAAGTTTTTTAATTAATACGACAAAGACTTTATAAAAATGAAAGATAGCGGCATAATAGCTGACAGCAAGTTAAACACTGTTAATTTAGGGGGGGAAGCTAAAGTACAGCATAATAACCCCAGTTTACAATAGAGAAGATTGCATTGGAAGATGTCTAAAAAGTGTTGCCGACAATCTTAAATGGTGCAATGCTTTTGAACATATTGTTGTAGACGATGGCTCAATAGACAACACACCACAAATAGTTGAACAATTTGCAAGCAAACATACACATATAAAATTCATCAAATTCGAGCACAACAGAGGCACAAACGCAGCTCGCAATGCAGCCATAGCTATGGCTACAGGTGAATTTTGCATAATACTTGACAGCGATGACAGATTTGTTCCAAATGCCTTAAAAATCATAGAAGACGTTGTAAACAATAATAATTTCATCCACTACCTCTTTACTTCTGATGACTTAAAGCCATCACACGATGCCAACTATTTGCTTAAAAACCATTACCAACGAGTAGTAAGTTTTGTCGATTTCCTTTCAGGGTGTCTTAATGTCGGTTTTATACATGTAATAAAGACAACAACGATGAAGGCGCATCCTTTTGATGAGCAATTAAGAATTCATGAAGGCGTTTTTTTCCTGACATTCTTTAAGGAAGCGCAGAATTTATTATACACAAAAGAAATTGTAACTATACGCGAGCGTGGCAGAAACGACAGCGTTACTTATGGCAGTATACGTACTTCAAAAGAAATAATTTTGCGTAAAATAATAGTCGATGAACTAAACCTCAAATTGTTTTTAAACGATTACATCACTTACGGCTTACTTCATGAGTTAAATAAGATCTATTTAGAACTCGTCGACAACAATCTTTTGCTTTCGCGTTATAAAGATTCCAAACGTTATATGTCTGCCTTAGCAAAATGCAATGGCAAAAATCCTTTATTTCAACACGTTGTTTATTGCTTGAGATTAGGGTTTGTGTATCATATCCTTTTAAGAATATATTTATTCATCAAATATAACATTTTAAAAAAACGATTACGATGAACTTATGATACCTAAAAAGATTCATTATTGCTGGTTTGGAGGAAAACCTATTCCTAAAGAGCAAAAAAACTATATTGAAGGCTGGAAAAAGTTGATGCCCGACTATGAATTTAAGTGTTGGACAGAAAAAGATATTGACATAAATGCCATTACTTTCACTAAAGAAGCATACGAGGCCGGCAAATTGGCTTTTGTCGCCGACTATACAAGGGTTTACGCTTTGGTACATGAAGGAGGCATATATATGGACACTGACGTAAAGTTATTGTCTACTTTAGAACCTTACAGAAAACGGCACAGGGTGTTTTCTTCTTACGAGTTTAATACTTCGCGAAAGGAAATGGATTTGTATCGTTCTCTATTGGATGAAAACTGGCAACGGAAGAATAAGCATATATTGAAAGTACCAGGCAACGGAATACTTTCAGCCCTAATTGGAGCAGAACCCAATCATCCATTTATGGTAGATTTGCTGAATTATTACAACTCAATTCATTTTGATTATGCCATTAAAAATAGACTAACAATTCCAACAACCCTTGCCTTAATGGCAGAAAAATATGGCTTTAAATACCATAATGAAGAACAAGAACTTGCTGAAGGTATCCATATTTATGATTCATCCGTATTCTCTGATTATTATAATGCTACAGAACAGTCAATTGCAATCCATTATTGTGAAGGCAGTTGGGTGAAGAAAAGTATGAAAAGTCGAATTAAGTCAAGGTTATACAGAATTACATGGTTGAGAAAACTTGTCAACACTTTATGGAAAAAATAAGCCCCAACATATCATTTACTTTAAATCATGATCTTTGCACTGGCTGTGGAATATGTGAAGGAGCGTGTCCCTCTAATGCGATAACCACAATAGTTAGGAAAGGGCGTTTCATTCCACAAATTGATACTAGCTTGTGCAAAAATGATAAAGGTTGCCACAGGTGTTCTGATGTGTGTCCTGGCAAAGGAGTGGATTTGACACGAATTGCCTGTGAACAATTTTCAGATGAAGGCACAAAGACCGATAAAATGGTTGGCCGATACTTGAAATGTTTTGCTGGGCATAGCAATAACGAGGACATACGTTTCCATTGTGCTTCAGGCGGCATGGTAAGTCAGTTTCTTATCTTTTTGCTTGAAAAGAAATACATTGACGGTGCAGTTGTGACGGCTTTTGACCCTCGAAATGAACTTTTGGTAAAATCTTATATAGCGACAACAGCGGATGAAATATTAGCGGCAAAAAGCAGTAAATATGCACCTGTTTCACTACACAATGCAGTTAAAGATATCAAGGCGGCGAAAGGCAACAAATATGTAATTGTTGGATTGCCATGCCATATTGAGGGCTTTCGTAAGTTGGAAGCAATTGACAGAAAATTTCGTGAAAGGGTTATCGGATATTTTGCTATATATTGTTCGTCAGGAAGAACCTTTAATCTTACTGATTATGTTCTTAAAGAACGCCATATAACAAAGAATGATTTGACATATTTTGCCTATCGTGACGAAGGTTGCCTTGGTTCACTTGTAGCAAAAACAAAATATGGCAAGTCATATAAAGAAAGATACCAAAGTTATTATCACCCATTAAGAAGTTTTTTCATTCCCCGTAGATGTTTGTTCTGTATTGACCATTATGGTGAATTGGGTGACATTTGCTTCGGTGACATTCATATTGAGCCATATATAAATGATAAAATCGGTATTAATTCACTTGTAGTGCGAAAAAAGCAGTGGCTTGATTTGTTGTTGGAGGCAAAGAATGAAGGCTGTATAACATTGGATGAAATAAATGTTGATACGCTTAACTCATCTCAGAAAATGGCTTACAAGAAGAAAGGCCGCAATGGTGAGTTTATTAATTTGAACAGGAAAATAGGACGTGTCGTGCCGCATTACGATGTTGACTACCTAAAAAATCCGACATTCAAAACATCAATTGATTATCTCCAAAATAGATTGCAACAATTTATCGGAACACATAAATCGCTTTGGTGGTTAATCTCATTGCTAAAAAAAGACACAAGTAAACTTAAATAAAGATTAGTCAATGAAAAAAATAGGTTGTGTCATAGCCTACAAAAAAAATCACACTAATTATGGAACATCACTTGTAGGTTATGCACTTTTGAAGAAAATAGAACAACTTGGATATGACGTTGAAGTTATCAATTATATCAAGAGGTTATCTTTTGCCGATAAAATACGTTATGTTGTAAATGCAGTACGCTGTGGAGAGTTTAAAAGATTAATACTTCCGTCAAAAAATGAAAAATATAAAAAAACGAATTCCATCTATAACAAGAATATACAAAAACGGATAGAAGCTGTTGAAAGATACAAATCCGAGAAATTATATCCTAAGTTTAATAATTATATCGGATTTGAAGAATTACAACAGGGTTCAAGGAATTATGACGTAGTAGTTGTTGGGTCAGACCAAGTGTGGTCGCCATTAAGTCTACCAAATAAATTCTTCAACTTGCTGTTTGTTGACGATAGTATCAGGAAAGTGGCATATGCCAGCAGTTTTGGTGTAAGTGAAATTCCGTCATTCCAAAGGGAGGCCACAGGAAGATATTTAGACAGGTTTTACAAAATAAGTGTCAGGGAGGATAAAGGTAAGGAAATTGTTGAGAGCCTTTCACATAAACAGGCAACAGTTGTGGTTGACCCTACATTGCTTCTCGATTCGAATGAATGGTTGGAAGAAATAAAAAATTCAGCCGTTGACGAGAAAAAGCCATACATATTTTGTTATTTTTTGGGGTCAAATCCAGAAGCGCGTAAAGCGGCTAATGAATTGAAACGGAAGACCGGCTATAAAATAATAACTCTCAAACATATGGATGAATATGTGGAAACTGATGAAACGTTTGGCGATGAAGCCCCTTACGATGTTGACCCGAATGATTTTGTCAAATACATCAGTAATGCAGAATACGTATGTACGGACTCTTTCCATTGTTCCGCTTTCAGTATACAGTTCCATCGTAAGTTTATGACGTTTTATCGCTTTGCGGTGAATAGTAAAATAGGACGTAACAGTCGCATAGACTCTTTGTTTAACACATTAGGTATTAGTCGAAGTCATGTATTTAACGGTGATATTACAAAAATAGATGAGGCTATTAATTGGAACGTCATTGATGATAACTTAGCAAAGCTAAGGGAAGAAAGCATTAAGTACCTTAAGAATTCATTGAGTTAATCCTTATATCATGAAAAAGATATTAATTCAGAAATCCATAAGCCAACACGTGCTTATGGCAGGTAACTATTACAGGCACCATCATCCAGGAGGAATTTCTGCCGTCGTTCAATATTGGAGCGAGTATATTGAAAGGTTGCAGTATTATCCAACATGGAAATTGGGAAATGTCATGGTTAGGTCTTGGTGGTTCGGTTATTCGTATTCCAGGATAGCATTAAGATTATTTTACGATAAAAAAATAAAAATCGTTCATCTTCATTTTGCAGCAGACGGTTCATTTTGGTGAAAGGAAAAGTTGTTAAAATTGGGCAAGCATTTCGGGAAAAAAGTAATAATGCATTGCCATTCGAGCCGTTTCAAAGATTTTTATAATGAAGCGTCGGAAGAGAAGAAAGAATGGATAATCAACACGTTACGACAAGCTGATGTCTTAATTGTTTTGTCCGAGTCATGGAAGCAGTGGTTTAAGTCTATTGGCATTGATGAAGAAAAGATGACTGTTCTCCATAACATTACCGATTATCCAACCATTCGATCTGAAATGAAAAGCAAGGACGGAAAGGTACATTTTCTTTTCTTAGGTGAGATTGGTAAGAGAAAAGGCGTATTTGACATATTGCGAGGACTGGCAAAAGATCACGACCGTTTTGTTGGGAAAATAGAACTTCGTATAGGCGGTAACAGGAATGAACAACAACTTTTAGATTCAATACAAAAAAATGGACTTGATGATATTGTCAAGTTTGAAGGCTGGGTTGGCGGCGATAAAAAAATCAATTTGCTTAATTGGGCGGATGTATTCATATTGCCTTCTTTCAATGAAGGTTTGCCCATCTCTATTTTAGAGGCCATGAGCTATGGTTTGCCTATTATTTCAACGCCGGTCGGTGGTATTCCTGAAGTTGTAAAAGATAATGGAACGTTAGTCACTCCCGGTAATGATGGCGAAATATGTTCGGCAATGAAAAAATATGTAGACAATCATGAATTGTTGGAGAAAGAGGGGAAAATGAGTTTGAAAATTGTTGAAACCTATTTGCCTGAATACGTCATGATGCAATTAAAAAAAATATATGAAAATTTACTGAAACAATAAAAGTGATGAACAATAAGAAGATTAAAGTTTGTTTTATTTCATCCTCAGGAGGACATCTTGAACAAATAAAACAATTAAAGGATGTTGCTGAAAAATATGAACACTATTATGTCCTGCCTAAAAATTCGAGTACAGTAAAGTTTAAAGAGAAAAAACATTTAGTTGGTGATTTTTATCGTAAGCGTAGACTCGAATTTCCTTTCAGGTTTGCCCTTACGGCTGTACAGCAACTTATTATTTTCCTAAAAGAACGTCCGGATGTTGTAATAACGACTGGAGCTGGGGTTGTTTATCCGACCTGCATATTTGCCCATTTAATGAGGAAGAAACTGATTTACATCGAAAGTTTTGCCCGTATGAAAACCTTAAACGTTACTGGAGAAAAACTATATCCGTATGCGGACCTGTTCGTTGTTCAATGGAAAGAATTATTGAATATTGCACCTAAAGCTGTTTATGGAGGATGGATATATTAGTAAGTGTGGGAGCCTCAGAGTATGGGTTTGACAGGCTTCTTAAAATAATTGATGAGCTTTGTGATGAGCATGTGTTGGATGGAAACAATATAATTGCACAATTAGGTTCTGCCCAATACAAGCCGAGGAATTACAAATATTTCAAACTAATCGGTAGAGATGAGTATGAAACATATATGGATAATGCAGACTTGATAATATCCCATGCAGGTACAGGAAGTGTCATTCCACCCCTGAAATTAGGGAAAAAAGTTATAGTCTTTCCAAGACGTGAAAAATATGGGGAACATCTTGATGATCACCAACTGGAATTGGCCAATATATTTACAGATGCAGGTTATACATTATGTGCCAATGACAAAGAAGAACTGAAAAAATGCCTTAATGAACTGAATAGCTTTCAACCTAAAGCATTCAAATCTAATACGAAAAACATGAACAAACTGATTATTGACTTTATTGAGAAACAGTTCGATTAATGTTTTTATATATTTTTTATGCCATACATACTAATAATTCATAACAATTTGTTCTAAATGTAATTAAACATACAAATATGCGTATTCTTCATATTTCAAAATATTATTATCCTTATATTGGTGGTGTAGAAAACATCTGTAAATATTTGGTGGAAGGAATGCCGCAATACGAAACGGCTGTAGTATGTTTCAATGAAGGGAACAAAGATGTTGTTGAAGATGTCAATGGTATAAAGGTCTACCGTGTTGGAACTTGGATAAATATCGCAAGACAGGCATTGTCCTTATCGTATTTCATTATGCTAAAGCGGGCAATAAATGTATTCAGGCCAGATATAATCCATTTCCATTGGGCAAATCCGTTCCCTGCTGCGGTATTGCTTACGATGATGCCTAAGAAAGCAAAACTCGTCATTCACTGGCACATGGATATTATCAAGCAGAAAAAGGTTTATCCGTTGATTAAACCAATTGAAACAGCCCTGTTAAAGCGTGCCGATTTGGTTGTTGTTACTAGTCCGCAATACCGTGATGCATCCCTGCCGTTACAACCATTCAAGAACAAAGTGAAAATATTACCGAACGCAATTGATGAAGACAATTTCATATTACGTAATGGTGACTTGGATAAGATAAACGCATTGAAGCAGAAGTACGCCAATAAGCCCATCGTATTTTTTGTTGGAAGGCATATACAATACAAAGGTTTGCCACATTTGCTTAAAGCCGAACAATTTGTGAAATCCGATTGCGTTTTTATTATTGCAGGTAATGGCCCTTTGACTCAAGAGCTAAAAGCAAGTTGCCATTCTTCCAGAGTTTATTTTGTGGGGCGTTTGTCGGATGAAGAATTAAAGATACACCATTATGCAGCTTCTGTTTTTGCTTTCCCCTCAATAACAAAAAATGAGGCTTTCGGTGTAGCGTTAGCAGAAGCTATGTATTGTGGTACTCCGGCTGTAACGTTTACAATCCCGGGAAGCGGTGTCAACTGGGTTTCCCTGAATGGTGAAACCGGTATAGAAGTCCCTAATTGCGATGATGTAGATTTCGCTCAAGCTATTGACAAGCTACTCACTGATAAAGATTTAAGTAAAAAGTATGCTGAAAATGGAATAAAGAGAGTCAAAGAAAACTTTACCATTCCAGTTATGACGACTACTATGGAAAAATATTATAAAGAATTAATGGTGCCAAAAGAATAAGATTGATCATTCTATGTCCATAACAAAGGGCAATGTCTTAACTTTCTGTTCATCTTCATCATCAACAAGAACCTTGATACAACAATCTTCGACAAGTTGTATTTGTTTAATACCATTAACGGTTACATTTCTTATCTGTAATTCGTTTTTTATTCCGAGAGCATTGAGTTGTTGTGCCGTTTTCAATTCACAACCCAATCGTACAGTCACCCTTTTCCATGATTTTTTATTGAACATCTATGGCTAATTTACATATGGTCAAGATAATAAAACGAATTTTCAGCTTCCGTTATTGGGCATAAGCCATTGGCATTGAACATGGACTCAAAATTAAGGTCCTCATCAATTTGAGGCCAGTGTATGCCGGAATAAGACAGCTGATAATCCTCCCTTTGTTCCCTTGTGGCTTTTGCAAGCTTAGGCCATTGGGAAAAAGCATAATTTGCCGTAAGTCCTGTTTCTGTCATTGCATATACATGAGTGTCATCAACCCATACGTTTGTTATTCTATGTTTTGACATATCGGTGCTACATTTTTAAGAATTCTTTTGCCACAATTTTTACTATCACTCTGGTATTTCACGGTTAAACACTCTTGATTTACGTAGGTTTTCGGCTATATCCTCAGGAGAACCGTCACCACCCCAGTCCGTATGGAAGCTGTCAAAAACATCTAAGTCCTTAGTTTTATCGATGTTCATGGCTTCGTTCAATTTGCGTTCATATTCATCCCTCTCAGGAGTTCCCACCTTACCGATAAGTTTAATCCTTCACTTCATTCAAAGAGTAAAGTTTCATGTTCCCAACCTGTTTCATATTTCAATACTTTCCAACCTTTCATGAACATGGATGTCTTTTCTTATTGACAGCATATTAGATTTCATTTGGATGTTTATCAACTATTCGGCGGATATATCAAAGTTTCATTTATCGCCATAATGTCCTTTAAGAGAGATTACGATTACAGTGACAACTTCTTCCTCTATTTTATAGATAATCCTTGAACCTTTATCTATGCGTCTGCTCCAAAATCCGTTCAAGTTGCCCCTTAATTGTTCTACTTGTCCTGTTCCCGTTTTTGGATGCAGCTGTAGTTCCTCAAAAAGGGTAGCTATCTTTTGGAGCGTTTTCTTCTGGCCCGATTTACCCCATTCTTTCAGATGCCTTTCTGCTTCGGGAGTCAACACAAGCTTGTAAGTCATACTCCTAAAGTTTTCTTGATTTCGCCAATGGTATAGACTCTCCCTTCTCCGGACTTCATTTCGGATATGCCTTGATTGACGGACTTCATGTTTTCGGGATCGTCAAACCAAGAGTCTCCAGTTGGTGAAGGATTTTCCCTTACTTCTACAGAAATACTGTTCGCCTTGGATATGAGTACCTGTTCAATGTATGCTTTCAGGCTCTTTCCTTGTGCCACCGCCATAACAGACAGTTTTTGTATCGTGTCTATAGGGAGGTCTATGTTCTTTCTCTTTATCGTTGCTTCCATATTTTCAATGTTTTATCCTGCCACAAAGATAATGAATATATTTTATATACGATATACATATTCGACTTTTTAACTTAATTCACGTCAGATAAGTAGCGGCAATGGTAATTTTGACTTGCACAATGGATTTCATTGACCAAGCATATAATTTTACATCGAAAACAAAAAGCCACCAATCACCTTCTAAAATACCACCTTTTACCTCTTCATTTGCCACCTCTTATATTCTGTTTTACCGTCTTTTGCTTTTACGATATTTATCTATTGATTATCAAGCGCTTATGTTATCCTCGCCATTACCCAACTGAACATATAAAAACAAAACAACAAAAATATTCCCTCCTTGCCACACTTTTTATCAGTACGGTTTGGAGGGGGCTTGTTTTCAGGGAGATTGGTTCGCAGTTTTATTGAACCGAACTTTTATGTCAGACTTAATTCATCATAGCATTCCATCGGTTCAGGTTGTAATTAATCCCGTTGTTCCTTCGTTGGTATATCTCGTTCCTTTTGCTCCCGAATTTGTCACGGTTTGAGTTGTAGTTGTTTATTGCCATCGCCTCAATATCCTTCTCGTCTATTCCATGTCTTCCGAACGTAGACTTGAGATAATTTACGGCATCATCGAACAACACTCCATAAAGACACAACCACTTGGCCCTTGAAAGTATTGACTGGTGCCTGTTCCCGTCTTTGTATGAATCAGGATAGATTTTTCTCCAAAACTTATCGGCATAGTTCATCAGCTGTTTGTCCTTCCATTGTGCCTGGAAAAGTTTGTTCTGTCTTAGCTCTTCTTCGGTATGCTTGAACTCCTTGCTTGAATATCCTTTTGAGCTGTAATCTCTTGGCGGAATGTTCGGGTATTGAGGGTCGTAAACAAAATGGTAAGGTGTCAAATGTTCCATATCAGGATTAAGCCAAACATCAGGGGCATAACTCAGGAAACATGTACGGCTAAGGTTTCCGCATTTCATGTCAAATTGTTCCGTGTTGGGATATAACTTGAACCTGACCTGCATGAATAAGTTGTAATGGTATTCGGGATTTGTGTTGTCATGGAGCATAGCAACCTTAACTCCCTTGTTACTTGGAGAAAACCATACAGCATAAATATGAAGTAGGTCGGCATATTGTATTAGTTTTTGCTTGAATCCGTTTGCTGCTTCATGGTCGGGAAATTTATCGAAGTCAAGAACCATGATGTTTGAGTATTCCCGGAGGTTGTCAATATTGTCGTTTCTGTAAGTAAAAACACCTGAAGGGGCAATCATCGGGAGTTTCTTTTTCTCCTCCTTGAATGTCTTTTCGTCTGGTTGGTTTCTTACAATTTCCGTCTGTCGTTTTAATTGCTCGTCTTTTGCCACCATTTCAAGAAGTACGTAGTCAAGACTCATATATCTTTTGCTTTTTGAATCTTCGGCATTATTGTAGAAGCTGACGGTATTTTTTATCATTTTATTTGTATTTTATTTTGGTTTGTTGTTAAGAGAGTTGTAACCTGATTGTTTTTTCGGTCGTTTCCTCTTTTTGATTGTTTTTTCCTTGGTCTTTATTTTTCTGTATTCTTGATAGCTGTTTTTATTTTTCGTTACCGTTAAAACCAAGGGATAAATTCAGCAACATATTTTTTACTTTTCTATCAAGGAGGTCTGTTGTTTATTGGTTCCATCATTTTGCTCTTTATTTTTGTTGGGTCATTTTTCTGTTGAATTATTTTTTACTTGACACATCCGATACAATGAACAAGGATAAAGAACATAAGCCACAATTACTTTTTTGTTTTTTGATTGATTTTATTTAGCTGTTCATTGATTGTTGTATCCTTTATCATTTTCTTGATACTGTTTTTCAATGAGGATGCTAAGACTGTGTAATGTGTTATTTTCCTTGTACTTTTTTCTTTGTTTTTTGTTGGATATAATGTTGTAATAAAAGAAGTAAAGAGATTGGTCCTTCGTCCCTTAAAGATAGTGGTGAGAGAGAGTTGTGTGGATTTTATTATTCTCTTACCAGATTTACCCCATTGATTCACCCTTTATTTTCACCTCACCCCACCACTCTTTTTACCACGAAGTAGGTTTATTTTCTTTACTTTATTGTTCACTATTGTATTTCCTTTATTTTACAACTATTATACGCCTTTTTATTGTTCTCTATAATATTAACAGGTGGGTTGGAAAAAGGCGGGTAGCTATCATTCTTGTCTGGATAATATTTTTGTCCCTTTGTATAATTAGTAGATATATCGAGAAGTAACATCACTACTGTCCCGTAAAAGTGGATAAATAGTTCTTTGAAATTATTGAAACATAGT
>OBJE01000383.1_pt1 | contig 43305 bp, 43 predicted proteins | sample 1519681 | NCBI WGS metagenome assembly OBJE01 (sample SAMEA3888898, study PRJEB22519) | human gut metagenome | biome: human gut; feature: human-associated habitat; material: faeces | place: Denmark | collected 2011 | reverse complement strand
TTAGGGCACTGAAAAGTGCCCTTACAAAGGGGTATGCCCTAAATTGAGTGCTTACGGTTATCCCTTAGGTTACTCCGGCATATTTTGTCTGAGTTATTTTTGTGTACTTATATCATAACATTAATTTAAAATTAAACATCATGAATAATGATAGTAAATCAATTCATGAATTTGATTTCAACCTAATCTGCGAATATTTTTCTAGCCTCGAACGACAAGGACCTGGTAGTCCTGAGGTAACTGTCAAGGCGTTAAGTTTCATAGATAATCTTTCCGATAAATCTTGTATTGCCGATATCGGTTGTGGTTCCGGCGGACAAACAATGGTTTTGGCGCAACATACGGCAGGCCGATTAACGGGTGTCGATTTGTTTCCTCTATTTATAGAATTATTTAATCAGAATGCAACCTTGTTAGGTCTGCAGGATCGGGTTCAGGGTGTTGTTGAATCGATGGATCAGCTCTCTTTCAAGGATGAAGAGTTGGATTTAATCTGGTCTGAAGGTGCCATTTATCATATTGGCTTTCAACGGGGATTGGCTGAATGGAAGCGTTTCCTGAAGACAGGGGGCTTTATTGCCGTAACTGAAGTTTCTTGGTTTACTGAGGAACGACCGTCTGAAATCAATGACTTCTGGTTAGATGCTTATCCGGAAATAGATACCATTCCGCGTAAAGTGGCTCAAATGCAGCAGACTGGTTATTTGCCTGTGGCAACGTTTGTTCTTCCGGAAAACTGTTGGACGGAGCATTTCTATGCACCGCAGGCCATTGCTCAAGAGAATTTTCTGAAGAAATACGCAGGCAATAGCACAGTTGAGAGTCTTATAGCTTCTCAACGTCACGAAGCGCAACTTTTTGATAAGTACAAGGCTTATTATGGTTATGTGTTTTACATCGGAAAGAAACTTTAATCTGCTTTCAAACCATGGATAAGTTATCATTGTATGGCTGGAACGAAATTTTGTTCCGGCAAAAACAAATATCAGATTTTAGTAATCTGATGCATGGAAGGGTATCGGTGACTCATAAAACATGTTACGAGGTTGTTTCTGAAAGTGGAAATTTTCTTTGTGAGCTCACCGGTAACATGCTTTATAGTCGCGATCCGGTGGATTATCCTTGCACGGGTGATTGGGTTCTTTTTCAATCCATCGATTCTCAGAAGGGGATTATCTTTGATATGCTTCCTCGATGTAAAGCTCTTTATCGGTTGAAAAGCGGTCAGGCTTCTCAGAAACAGGCTATCGCTTCTCATATAGATAAGGCGTTTATTGTACAAAGTCTGGATGAACACTTTAACGTAAGAAGAATAGAGCGTTTTATGCTGCAACTTTCAGAGGAAGGCATTTTGCCGGCTTTAATTTTAACGAAAACAGATTTAGGTTATAATGCTGATGATTTTGAAAGCAGGCTAAGGCATGTCTCAACTAAGATTCCCGTGTTTTACACCAGTATTGGAATGCCTGAAACCATTGCTCGGTTGCGTGAGTTCATCTCTCTGGCTGAAACGGTTGTCTTTGTCGGAATGTCTGGTGTCGGAAAGAGCACTTTGATTAATGCGTTGTGCCAACAATCTATTCTGGCAACGGCAGAAATCAGCGAAGCAACAGGGAAGGGTAGACATACTTCCACGCGCCGTGAAATGGTTCTGATGGATTCTGGCGGAGTGTTGATAGATACTCCGGGCGTAAAACTGTTCGGGGTGACGAATGATAATTCAGATTCTCTTTCGGGCTTGTTGGGTCTCAATAATTTTGCTCGAGAATGTAAATATGCCGATTGCCGGCACATTAATGAAAAGGGATGTGCGGTGATCAAGGCGGTTGAAGAAGGCGAAATAGACCGGGGAGTTTATGAAAACTATCTGAAGTTGCGTAAAGAGGCTTGGCATTATAATGCTTCTGTACATGAAAAAAGGAAATCAGAAAAATCATTTTCAAAGAAGTTGAAGAAAGATATGAAACTTCTGAAGTCAAAGAACGATTAATCGTTGTTATATTATAAAGAAATGCCCTTCGGAAATACGTGTTTTGTATTTTCTCGAAGGGCATTTTTTTAATGGAAGTCAGTTTACTTTACCGGATAGCGTCAGTTTGAGGAATCCAGCTGTTTATGAGTTGCCTATTTTCATTCATCCATTTGAGAGCGGCATCATCTTCATTGGTTTCAGTTTCATTCATTGCCGTCATTAGTGAACTGATTTGTTCATCAGTAAATTTCATGTTACTTAGTAATTCACTGGCAAACGGATCTTTTTTGCTGAATCCTTTCCAGGCAATAACTTGTAGGGTTTCAGTTTCTCCATAGTTTTTTTTAGTATCTTCGAGAAACTTGAGTTTGAAACGATTGAACATCCAATGAGGCGTCCATCCCGTAACAACAATCCATTCCTTTTTCTGTATAGCTTTGTTTAGTGAGGCAGTCATAGCCGGACCGCTTGAGGTCATCAATTCAAAATCTAAATTATAGTTTTGAATAGCCTCTTCGGTGGCTTTCATGATTCCCGCTCCAGCGTCAATTCCTACAATCTTTCCTGAAAATTTATTTTTGTATTTATTCAGTTCTTCTATAGAACTTATTGATACATAATCGGGCACAACTAGTCCAATGCGTGCATTCTCATAGGTGGAACCAATTACTTCTAACTTATCTTGGTATTGATTCATGTAATCTTTGTGCGTAACTGGTAGCCATGTGTCTAGGAAAACATCCGCTTTCTTGCGTGAAAGTGATGCAAAAATAGGCGCAACATCTGCATTAAGCATTTCTACCTTATAACCTTGTTCTTCAAAAATGGCTTTTGCAAGATGAGTCATGGCAATGCCTTCGGCCCAATTAACATAGGTAAGACTAATTTTTTTTTCATTGTTGGAACTGCTACACGATGCCAAGCTTATAAGGCTGACTAGTACTAATGCTAAACTTTTAAATTTCTTCATAATTATTTTTTTTATGTGGTTCTTATTTCTTTTTTTGTGCAATCCCTTGTGTTATTCGGTCGAGTATGATGGCTAATATAACAACCCCGATTCCACCTTCAAATCCCAATCCTATTTTCATTTGGGTAATTCCCTTTAATACAACTTCACCCAAACCACCGGCCGAAATCATAGCTGCAATAACGACCATTGATAAAGACATCATGATGGTTTGATTTATTCCCGTAAGGATGGTAGGCAAAGCTAGTGGAAGCTGAACTTTAAATAGTTGTTGCCTTCGTGTGGCTCCAAATGAACGGGCGGCTTCTGTTACGCTTTTGGGAACTTGAAGAATTCCGAGCCCGGTAAGTCGTACCACTGGCGGCATAGCGAATATTATTGTGGCAAATGCTCCCGGTACTGTACCTAATCCAAAGAAGAGTACGGCTGGAATAAGATATACGAAAGCTGGCATTGTTTGCATGAAGTCGAGTATGGGACGCATTATTTTGTGGCAGCGGTTATTGTTAGCTGTCCATATTCCCAAAGGTATTCCCAATAATAAGGCTATGAACGAAGAGGAGAGAACTAAGGCTAATGTTTCCATTGTTTCCTTCCAGAAGCCCATTCCATAAATTAGTAGTAGTCCTAATAGGGTAAATATTGAAGTTCCTTTGCCTGACTTGAACCAGGCTAGCAAAACGAATAAAGAGATCGTTATGTAAAAAGGTACGGCAAACAGTATCTCCTGAAAACCGCTAATAAATCCTCCGATGCCAATATTCAGTACATCGAAGAAAGGTGCAAAATGATCTGTGAGCCATTCAATGGCTGCTTCTATGTATGGTCCTATATGTATCATAATTCTATTGCATTTTGAATGATTTCGTTTATTTCTTTTTTATCTTTACCCGTTACTTCAATGATGAGCGATGACAAGGGAATGACACCTTGAAACTCTCGTTGTTCATTGACTACCCAGATGGGAGAATTGGTTTTTGTCATTAACGGCAAGATGTCTTCAACTACAGTGTCACTTAATACGGAATGAACTTCAGTTTGTATAACGGTATCAATAGAACGGACTCCTTCTTTTCTTAATTCAAGCAGATCATTCAGCAGAACTTCGCCTATCAATACTTCTTTGTCATCTACCACTGGCAAAGAAATGAGGTTTCTTTGGCGCATTTTACGAATTAAGACTTCTGGACCTTCTTTCTTAAAACGTGCTACCACGGGTTTGTCGATCATAATAGATGAAGCTGTGATGATTTTGGAACGATCTACATTCTCTACGAATCGTTCTACGTACTCATTGGCAGGTTCGGTTAATATTTCTTCTGAAGTTCCTACTTGAACTATTTCTCCGTCTTTCATGATAGCAATTCTATCACCTAATTTGATCGCTTCACTCAAGTCGTGAGTGATGAATATAATGGTTTTCTTCATTTTGGTTTGCAACTGAAGCAGTTCATCTTGCATCTGTACTCGTATCAATGGATCGAGAGCAGAGAAGGCTTCGTCCATCAGCAATACTTCCGGATTATTGGCTAAGGCACGGGCTAGTCCCACACGTTGCTGCATACCTCCTGAAAGTTGACTTACTAGTTGATTTTCATATCCTATTAGTCCCACTTGCTGCATACAGTCCATTGCAGTTTTCTCACGCTCGTTTTTCTGAATACCCTGCAATTCGAGTCCAAATGCAATATTTTGTAATACTGTACGGTGTGGGAGCAATCCAAAATGCTGGAACACCATGGAGAGTTCTTTACGTCTGATTTCCAATAGCTCTTTGGAACTAACTTTCGATATGTCCGTACCATTGATGATAATTTCTCCTGAAGTAGGCCGTATTAAACGATTTAGGCATCGAAGTAAGGTGGATTTGCCGCTGCCCGATAAACCCATGATGACAAATATTTCACCTTCATGTATGGAGAGATTCGCATTGTTGACGGCAACAGTACAACCCGTTACTTTTAAAATCTCAGCTTTATTCTTGCCCTCTTGTAGCTTTTTTAGCGCTTTATTTTTATCTTTTCCGAAGATGAGATGAAGGCTTTTAATTTCTATTTTACTCATATTTTTTTCTTTTATAATTGGTTTCATTAAAAATAATAGCCGATGTTGACATTAAATCTAGTGTGCCATTTCTTTGAAGTTACTCCTTGGGCAAAAGCATCACTCCATTCATTGCCCAGCCAAGCATGGTTGCGGCCAAGTGCGTAGTCAATATAGGTGTAAACAGGCCCCATAGACAACATACAACCAGTTATATTTTGAAAACTGTCATTAAAATCGGCTTCTCGTTTATCTATCATACTAAAGTCATTATAAAACTGTATCTCATCTAGTATACCTTTATGTATGGGTAGAGTGTATGATAGTGAAGCTGAATATGTGTCAGCTTCAGATGCTATATTATAAGGTGCACCATACGCTGTTACACTTACTATTGTATTATTATCGCCATCTTTGTTCTGGGGACTTATTTTATAGTATGTGTATTGTGCCTTGAAATTCCAGTGCTTGTAGTCAATGGTGTAATGAGAGGCGAAAGCCTTATGTTCTCCCATTCTCTTGGTGTCGAGGTTGTAAAGCCCGCCCGTCATACCAGAAACTCCCAACTGTTGTTTCCAGATTGTCCCCCAATTGTATGTTATTCTTGCATTGAACTGATTTGCTTCTTTATTTCTTCCGGCAATATCATAAGCGTATCTGCTATCCGATATTTCTTTGTTTTCGCTATAATCAAGTAGGTCTGAGTTCTTAAAAAAGGCCAAGCTGATGTTCCATTTCCCTTTTTGGTAAACATATTTGAGTCCCATATCGGAATCATCTTCTAATCCTAGATAATAGTTAATATTAAAGAAGAAGTTGTTTGAAGTGTAAGGTAATATGCCGAACGGTACTTCCGTTAGTCCTACCTGCAATTGATGGCTTTCGTTAAAGTGATAGCCGACCCATCCGCTTTTAAGCATTCCGCCACCAGACGAAGTCGGGTAAAAACGATACTCTGCATTTAACTGTAGTTTTTTGTACACCACATTAGCGTTGAGGCGAAATACGTCGTAAGCGAAATCGCCCCCTTTATTTTTATTGTCTTCTTTCCAATTGGAATAATTATATTGAAAGCGTAGCGCACCACCTAATTTTACAGTAGGCTTTTCTTGTGCAAATACTTGTAGACTGATGTTTGTAATTGAAATGTGAATAAATAATAACCATACCAATTTTCCTTTTTGTTTCATGAGTTTTTTTTTACGGAGATGCTGTGGCAACTCGTTTATTAATAAAATAGATAAATTGTTTCTTTATAAGTAGAAACTTGCGATGAAAGAACGACAGGTGTCTTTAACCTGAAAGTATATTCTTTCGGTCCGAGATGTTTCGGTACATGTACTACAAGTGCCGATAACATTCTTTGGCTAATATAAATTAACCGACTGCTTTATTGTTGGAAAGATCCTTTCATGAAGGAATTATATGCATTAAGCAAACAACAATATAAGATTACTTCTTAAAAATAATAAACTAAGAAGAAGTAGTGTGCAGTAAAAGAAATCCAAGCTTAAGCAGCTTGCATGCTGATTTTTATAGAATGAAGAATCTGTTTTAAATACATTGTAATTATGATAACCATGACTCTTTACAAATGCAAGTTTACGAAAATTATAAACGATACGCAAGTCTGTTAACGTTTATTTTGTATTTTTTGGAGCCTAAGGGTGAGTTGGACCTCGTTGCAATTAGTAGTTTGTAACTCTGCATTTAGGGCATAAATGTTAACTTTTGAGGTTTTTCATCTATGCCCTGCAGAATGTTGATTGTTCCCAAGGGGCCTTCTTTAGAGGAGTTTTACTGGAATGCAGATATCTACAATAAACTTGTGTTCGGGGTGCTTGTTGTAATCGTTGTGATACAACTCGTACGTGCAAGCATCATCAGGTTCATAACCGCTTTCTGTGAGCCATAAGCACATGGTATTCCATGCTTGTTCGAATTCAGTTTCTCTGATTTCGAAATGTCCAACCGCATACTTTCCTGCCTTAACAGTTGCTTTTCCGATTTCTCCTTCTACTTTTACATCTGTAGTAACAATAATACTGGCATCCTGACGAACTTTCTCAATACTGGTTATTGCCGGATCATCGCGGTAAACGGTAACTGTTTTCGTTTCAGGCGTAACAAGCCCCCGTGGAATGGCCCATTTAAATAACTTCTCATAGGCATGCCCGATTTGATTGAATGCTCCCATGTGGCGGCAATAGATCAATTGAAGTTCGGGCATTTGTTTAATCTCAATTTTTTTGTCCATCATAATTAATTCATTTAGTTCGACGTTGCAAAATTGCTCATTTACTTGCTGATTGTTTTTGCCTATCTTGCTAAGCGCTTTGCAATTCTTGCTATATCTAATGCCGTTCTTAATGAATATTGCTTTTCCTTGCTGACGAAATTCTTTGGCGTTTACACCAAAATATGCTTTAAATGATCTGCTGAAAGAAGATACATTATTGAATCCACATTGAAATATTCTATGATATTCATCTTCAGACGCTGAGGATCAGTCTCATTCTTCAACGTCTTCATAGTGAAGGCAGAAGTGTTATAGAATGGATAGCCTGTTACCTGTGTGAGAAATGGAGTATAGTCTACCAGATTGTGACTATCACAAAATTCTTTCTTTTCTAGAACAGCTGCTTTTGTCGGCTCCAAAAGAACGTCTATACGTCGAAGCACCATAAATGGCAAGATGATCTTCTTGTAATCACCCTTTTCAAAAGCATGTACCAGTACGTCATTAGCAATATTCCAAATGAACGAGAATAATGCGTTATATTGTTTTGAATCCATGAGTATGAATCTATTCTAAGTTACTTACTAATAAATCTTTCACATCCACTTCAAGCGCATCTGCAATCGCGTTGAGTGTAATGAGGTCAGGCTGCACTCTCTGATTGATGTATTTCGAGACAGTTGTATTGCTCTTACCAATCTTTTCGCTAAGCCAAATGCCAGTCTTGTCCTTTTCGGCCAAAACAACTTTGATGCGATTGTATTTTCTTTCTTCCATGCTTAAAATGTTTTAACTTTGATGCAAAGATACATATAAATACATTAGTGTCCACTAAAATAAATTAAGAGTTAATTGACCATCTTCAGTATCACATACAGGTTCATTAGCAAAGAGCTCTTTGATCGGAGTCTTGTCAAACAGGGAAGCGCTCAAAATTCGCAACACTTCGTATGTTGTCCTCTGCAATTTAAGGTCATGCTCTATAATAGCTACCATGCAATAAGCTGTGATAGCGGTAAATATCTGGATTCTTACAGCACTTTCAGTTGTCCCCCAGAAGGACTTAATCTTAAGATGTTGCTTAATCCATTTAAAAAAGAGTTCCACTCGCCAACGATATTTATACAAGAGGGCAACTTGCAGAGCAGGTATTTCCAAGTTGTTGGTCAGGTAGACAAAAGTTCGGTTCAAATCAGCTGCATAGTAGACAACTCTGCGAAGTTTTTCCGGATACTTCTTGGCAGTGTTGTAACCTGTCAGTTCTATAAGTTGATCAGAGAGTATGCCATTTTTATTATGGTTGACATCAAGTTCTTCAAGGATTTCATATTGGAGATTCCCTCTTTGCCGTATAACAAAAAACGATTCAACCTCTGTAATATGAAAGAGTCTCTTCAAATCAAAATATCCACGGTCAAAAATGTAATAAGCCCCTGGCTGATAAGGAATAGAGTCCATTGCATTCTGATCATGAAGCTTTGCTTGAGTAACATGTATGTACGTGGGTATGTCTGTTTCAACATCGTAAAGCGTATGCATTTTGATACCAGCCTTAGTGTGTCTGAACTTTGCCCACCAGAAGACACGCAAACAAAGGTCGATGGTGGTCGAGTCAAAGGCATATACCTGTCCGTCTATCTCAAAATCTTTGTTGATTCGTTTCTTTCTTGCAATATCAATCATCCGATAAGCAAACTCCTCAAAGATTTTGGGTTCTCGTCGTTCGTTGACTTTTGCAAGATTACTTCTCGTTACATTCTTGCCAAAGCCAAGATGATACGCTTTGCTTCCATGAGCTGCGAGAGTTGTCACAAGATCACGAAGACTGTCACGGTTACTCAACTGCCCGAACATCATTACGAGGAGTTGATTCCAGCACGTAAAGTGCTTCACATATTTGTTACCTTCGTATTTCATGACAATTGCATCAAAAACTCTTTGAGGCAGGAACTCTACAAGTTGAGAGAATATATATTTTCCGGTGTTCATCGAATGAGTGGTTTGCTTATTGGTTGCAAATGTAATCCATTCAAATCGTCACGTAGGAATATGAACTCTAATGCATTGTTATTTAATAACTTACGGGGGAATCCGCTAATCTTTAGTGGACACTAGTGATATAAATAATTAAAGATGTATAAGTGGAAGTAAAAAAAACATCAAATTTCACGTCTTTTATGGAGAATCGTCATGTTTAGCTTCAAAATTCACTGTTTTATCTCACTAGATACTCATGAAATATCATCATCCGATTTGCAGACTCCATGTTTTCTAAAATTAGAAGTAGCATAAAACAAAATCATAACATCGGCAAATTTCCGATGCTTTCCACGTTAATTTTTGTTATCTCTTGTTTGCAATTAGGGGTTTTCTTGAATTTTTGTTTCCAGTTTGTTTCTTTTGTTAGTTTAGTGCGTCAATATACGCTGTGTATCAGTTAGTTACAAACATACAGCAGATTATCAATAATAACATTTTCCAGTTCGGTATATGAAAAATCCACCACCTCCTTTACTTCACTCTTAACCTCAGAGGGCGGAAACTCCGGGCTATCAATATCACCACATGCCGACAAGCCCAGCAGCATTGCACAGCACACTCCAATAAAATATTTCATCATCGTTCTCTTATATTGTTGTTAATAGTATCCTTGCAAAGATAATGCACTCTTTTATAATTATCAAACCCTTTTTTTATAATATTTAGCCAAAAAAGCAATTTCAACAGCCAAATAGCCTAAAAGGAATACTAAATGATTAAAATCTAATCACACCCTTGTGATTTTCTAATTATCTTTGCGACTAACAGTGCAAAAGCAATTCAAGAAGCAAGAAACAGACGATGGAGAATGTAGAACAGGAGTTCTTGTCCGTGATACGGGAGTATGAACGCGTCATATATAAAGTGTGCTATCTGTACACGACGCCGAATGCTACTCTTAACGACCTGTATCAGGACGTCGTGCTCAATTTGTGGAGAGCCTACCCCAAGTTCCGGAGAGAGTGCAAAGTATCCACATGGATTTACCGCATCGCACTGAATACTTGTATTAGCTTTATTCGCAAAGAAAAGAACATTCCCGAAATCGTGACTCTAAGCCAGGACTCCGACCGAATGGAAGAATCGGACGAAACACAAGCCATGCTAAAGCAACTCTACCGGATGATTAACCGTCTGGGCCCGTTAGAGAAGTCTATTATTCTGCTTTATCTGGAAGAAAAAAGCTACGAGGAAATTGCTGAAATCACCGGCCTGACGGTAACAAACGTCGCTACCAAAATCAGCCGGATCAAAGACAAACTTAGAAAAATGAACAAGGAGGAATAATATGGAATTGGATGAACTAAAGAAATCTTGGAACGCGCTGGACGAGCAATTGAAGAAAGAACCGATTGCCGATGAAAAGCAGATTGCGGGCATGATTGCCGAATACAAGGCAAACGCACGCAAAAGCATAGGGCGCCTTACGGGTTGGCAACGCTTCTCCATAGGTATTGGAGTCGTGGGACTGGCTCTCCTTCTGGTTATTTGGTTACTGCCGTCCATCTTTCAGATCAACGAAGAATGGCAACCCAAGATTAATACACTCGTAATATTTGTCGGCATCAGTATTCTGCTGGGGATCTGGTGGGATCACAAAAACTATCGCTGGATAAGAAACACGAAAATAGATGAAATGCCTGTAGCCATAGTAAGCAAACGTATGGCAAGTTTCCGCCGATGGACGAAATATGAAATTATCGCTATTTCCGCATGGGTGATTGTTTTCAATGTACTCAATTATTGGGTGATGGGCTATTACAAAGCTTCTTTCGGTGTTCAGGCCACTTTGATTGCATTCTTTGTATTGTGTGACATTGCCATCATCTATCTGCTATACAAAAAAGTAGCTTACAAATTCCTTGACGACATCAAGAAAAATATAGAAGAATTAGAAGATATATGCACAGAATAACCCTACTCCTTATCCTTTTTTTATTGATCCCCGATTTGTACATCTACTTTATGTACATTGTTCGGAAAACTAAAAACACCTGGCTGCGCATTGCGCACTGGATCCCCACTCTTTTATTGATAGCAGGCTACTTTCTGTTGATGCAGGGCATAGGCGAAAATGCGATGGCACACCATGCACAAGCCATCGGAAGACTGGCTATCTGCATTTTCCTGTTTGCCATCCCCAAGACCATCTTTATGATATGCTCGTTGGTGGGGCTACCTTTTCACTATTTGCTGCGTTGGCCCCGTTCACCGTTTACGGCTGTAGGGTTAGTATTGGGTGTAGTCAGTTTCTTTAATATACTTTATGGCACCCTGGTGGGTATCAGCAAATTTGAAGTGAAGGATATCGAATTTCACCACCCCAATCTTCCGAAAGCATTTGACGGTTACCGTATCGTGCAACTATCGGATATACATATCGGCAGCTGGATAGACAATGAGAAACCCATCAATGAACTGGTAGAACTCGTAAACGCCCAGAAACCCGATCTGATAGTATTTACCGGTGACTTGGTGAACCAAAGAAGTTGCGAACTGGAAGGATTTCAGGACATTCTGGCGCAATTGCATGCCAAAGATGGAGTATATTCCATTCTGGGTAATCATGACTACGGAAGTTACTATCATTGGAAAAACCTGAAAGAACAGGTTAATAACATTGACAATCTGGTTCGGATGCAAAAGGCAATGGGATGGAAACTACTGAACAATGAGTATGATATATTACATCATGAGGGGGACAGCATCGCACTTATCGGTGTAGAGAATGATGGTGAACCTCCTTTCTCACAATTTGCCGACCTGAAAAAAGCGACTAAAGGTACAGATGGAATGTTCCGTATTCTATTAAGCCATAATCCTACGCACTGGCGCCGGGAAGTACTGCCGGATACAGACATCGAGCTGATGCTTGCCGGACATACTCATGCGATGCAGGCTATCATGTTCGGTCATTCACTTGCTTCGCTGATTTATCCCGAATGGGGAGGGATGTACACTGAAGGAGATCGGGGATTATATGTCAATATAGGAATCGGCTATGTAGGACTGCCGTTCCGCTTCGGGGCATGGCCGGAAATTACAGTAATAACGTTGCGTGATTAGGCGCAACATTATCCAGCTCAAAGCTAATTATTATCGGAAATAAAGTTAATATTTACTCTGTATATATCTATCAAAACTATCCTCTCTTGATAAAGATAATTTAGCCTTTATGCGTTGTTTGGCTTTCAGTACAGAGCAGGAAGTAATATTAAAAATTAGAGCAATAGCCTTGTTAGTTAGTTGAGCGCGTACCAAATAACATAATTTCAATTCCTGCATACTTAAACGACTGGTTTTCAAATCCTCCTGAAGCCAATCAGCGCCATAAAGTAAATCAATCACTGCAAAGAGATTCTGCCACTCATATTCATTCCTGATAGTTCCATAAGTGGGAGCCAAGTGCAATTTGAGTAATTGGCTTAAAGCCAACATTTGTGAAGAAGAAACAGATAAAGCAGAAAGATCCTCAAACCGTTTTAACTCCTTAGTCAGTTGCTTGTTCCTGAATAACAGACAGGAAAACAAATTTTCGTTGTATGCATCCATAGTTTATCTCATTTTTGTTATTCCATATTTGCTTTCTCTAATATCTCCCTGACCTTACTGCGCATTTCTTTTATAGCAGTAGAATGCACTTTAGATTCTTTAGTCAGTACGATGTCTGCAACCTCCTTCAACTTGCCAGGGTTATAAAAATCCGGCTCTGCATAAAGGTTGAATACCCATGCAATGTCTTTTATTTTATGTATCTGTAAACGTAAACTTATCACTCAATCTTTTTAAATATCCGATTCCACCTTATTCTATCCGTCTCTCTATCCACCGACTTCCAGATCCTGACAGCTTTACCTACAATAAAAGGTTCGGGTAGCAAGCCCCAATAACGGGAATCCTGAGAATTCATCACTTTATCGCCTGCCACGAAATAATAATTCTCCTTAAAACGATAAGTACGTATCACGCTATCATTCAGCAAAATCGTGTCTCCACGTAGAAAGAGTTTCTTTTTCTGCTCCCATTCTATCGCATTTCGGTACAGGGCGACATATTTAGGGGACATCTCTATAACATCGCCTTTTACAGGAAGATACAAGGGACCAAAGTTCACTATATTCCAATTCACAATATCATTATAGGGATATCCACTCATCACAACTCCGTAATCTCCTTCCTTACCTCGTTCAATAATCTGCATTAGCCAGTCTTGTGCTTCCTCATTTCCTAATGCCGAGGTGCAACCATGTACTTTATAATGCCCTTTCTTTATTTCAAATGTATCACCAGGCAAAGCAACACAGCGTTTCACATAATATTTCATTATTCTAAAAACAATGCTATCCCAACGCTGTTCCAAATAGGGAAAATTAAAAACCACTACATCATTTCTTTTTATTTTACCTAAACCGGGTAAACGGGATATATTTATCTCCTTATCTTCCAAAGCATCCCAAATATTAAATAACCGACCTCCCATCACGCACTTATTCACTAAAATATTATCCCCAGCAAGCAGAGCAGGCTCCATAGAATCAGAAGGAATCTTGAAAGAAGCAATACTGGTCACCTGAAGTAGTATCCAAAGTAGTACCGCTCCACAAATGATTAAAAATAGATTCATAATCCTATCAATGAACCGGCTAAAACCTCCTCTCTCACTAAGATTACTATTTTTATTCATCTCTTCATTTCCTACGATCTAATTATTAAGAATGTTTACTCTGCATCACCGGCTATTCTCAAAAGTATCGGAGAAGACTCAGCATTACAATACACTGTGATTGTCTTATTAAAATGTTCAGGATGATCTGCTTTATAGCTAACATTTAGAATAACTGAATTTCCTGAGCGTACTGGTTCTTTTGAATAGGAAACAGACGTACAACCACAAGATGTACTTACATTTTCAATCACTAAAGGATTTTTTCCTATATTCTTTAATGTAAAATTAGTAGTTTGTTCATCTTCCCAAGAAAATACACCCAAAGAAGTACTATTATTGCTAACGGTTATTTCTGTTTGTAATATTATATGTTCCTTCTGTACATCTACTTCACCATTAATTATACCCACATACAATTCCTTTACTTTTGGATTATAGATAGGATTTCCAATAGCTATCACTTCATTATCTTCATTTAATAGAAACGTTTGAAACATCATGATTGAAGATAAATGGTTTAATTTATTAAAAGAATCATTTACATCAATACATACTGGATAGTCGAATTTGTCCTGTCTTAATAAAGCCACCATTTCTTTGGGGTCTTTAGGGAAAAGTATAAAATGCATTTTAACCTTATCCCCCACTTTATCCCTTAATTCTGTTATAAATGCAAGCCATTTTTTAAGTTGTAATTTACAATTAATACAACCTATAGAGTCTGCATAAGTCACAATTGTATAAGAGGTACGGTTCATGATAGTATCTTTCCCCCACAAAGTAAAAGCTATATCATCGGGATAAGCGATTTCTTTCCCCATCCATTCCGTCACCAAATGAGAAATACTTTCCTTTTTAGACTCTTTACATGAAATCAATAAAAAGAACACTAAAACTAATACGTATATATTCTTAGGCATAAATATTTCTTATTTTTTTCATGTAGCCATTAAGCACACTCATTTCAAATATAATATACTAACAACTGGATTTTCATCAGGATTTTCACTTTCGCTCCAAGTAACAAATGTATTATCTCCAGTTATAGATGTTCTTCTACCGACTTCTTTACCATCAAAATCATTGACAATCGTCTTTCCTATCCAATAGTCCCCAATTTCTTTTGAATAAATAAATATTCTTAAACCATCACCGGAAGACCAATAAGTTGCCCATATCCATTTTTCTCCTTCTAAATATGTTGTTCGTATAAAATCTTCAAAGTTTTGCAAAGAAACGGTCTCTTCATAATCAGGTTTCAAATCAGGTTTCATGGAGAAAGGATACTCAACAGAAAGTTCTCGATTACGAAAATGATACACTGTATTATCAAAATTAGGAGCCATAAAATTTATTATATCTCCATAAGAGCACAGCTCCCGTAACTACTCAGGTATAAAGTCATATTGATACTTCTCACTGTTCAAGAACAGCAAGAATAGCCTTGTATTTAGAATTTCCGTTTTTCTTAGCGGTTTCAGCAACGGAGTGGACGTTCATAAAAGTGTTAGCCCCTTTTTCTGTACGAAAACATCCGCTGACTTTTTGCTTTACCTTTATTTTTCGAATGCCTCTTTCGCTGGCATTATTATCATAGCAATTGGTAAGTTTATAGCCATACGCCTTATTAGGATCAACAGCACCACCATCACTTTCATCCAAAGCCAATGCCTCCACATTAGCCAAACATAAACCTGATAATGGATTCGCTTTTTGACTAGCATAAGCACCATACCCTGCAATCACAATGCACAAAACTAAAAAAAGTAATTTTGTAAATTTCTTCATCTTTTTTTTAGCGATTTAAGCATCTATGTCAAATGCACATTAATATACTATAAAGAATTAAGATACAATATATCTTACTAAGACCATCGTCCATACTGTCCTATCGTCACAGCTGAACCCAATTTCCGTTTTCATTTAAAAATTCATATCTTTGCCAGGCTTCTAATTTTTAGGGGTTACGGAGCATTCGGTATTCTATTGCACCAACAAGTCGTTTACCGTCTGCTCCTTTTAATAATTTAATAATCACTCTACATACCATTCATATGGTATTCTATTATCGGTTCATCCTTATTCACATCCGTAGCTATGATAACTCCTTTCTGCTCATTTACCGAAATTCCATGGATATAGTGATCTAAGACATACTTCCGAAGCGGTTCACCTTTCAGACCGAATACATAAATGTATTGTCCACCATCCGGTAAATTAATGCCCTGCTGTGCTTTCTGTTGAATATCCTTGAATTTACGACCCTGAAAAACAACATAAATAGCACTATCCGTCGCTTGTATATCACTAAATCCCATAATACCGGTCGGTATACCATACCCCTGAGCGATCTGAAACTCGGGTTCACCATTAGGACCAACACAAGCTATGTACGTGCTATCTTTCAAGTTATAAATTTCAAGAACTTCTCCCAGTTGGGTAACTGCCACAAGTACGCCATTGCTCGGATTATAATCGATAAAGCTGCGCCATGCCTGCGCCAAAGCAGGACGGGCATTCTTCAAAGCATCCTTGTTGGCTGTGGGAATAGTACCTATTTTACGAAGTAACTTACCCTGCCGATTAACCAAAGAGAAACGACTGTCACCAGAATAATCGGGAATGATAAAAGTAGAATCATCATATTGCACAAAATCCAGTGCCCGGAGTAATTCTTCATCCAGACTCACCACTTCCTGACGAAGCAATGAGTCTCCGGATGAAGCAAAACCTAACCGGGTTAATTCTGACTTATTAGAATCAAGTATCCACAAAAAGTCTCCATCCCATCGAAGATTTTCAGCTGAAAGCATTTCTTCGGGAGCATCGCCTCGTTTGCCGAAAGAAGATAAGTAATGAAAGTCGGGATAGTGGAAAACATGAAAGAAATGTTCCGTTCCATGCAAATCAAGTACTACAGCCTTGTCATCTTGTACACGTACCCTATAAGGATAACGGAACAAAGCTGTATCTAATGGCAAAGTCCAAGCTGTCAATTCTCTCACTTCGGGAAAGTCGGAATATGACATCATTCTCTCATCGGGCACAGAAGTGCATGCAGCGAAGAGAAAGACTAATAATATGCTAATAGAGGTCTTCAAGGCTGTAACCAGTCATTACATATTTCACTTTAGTTTTCGAAAAAGGACAGTCAACATCACCCAGACCTAAACAGTTTGAGGGTACTCCTCCTTCACCCCAAGCTAAGGCTTCTACATTTTTCAGTAGTAAATCATCCATTTGCTTACCCGATTTCTGACTACAAAAAGCAGTTATTGCACCAACTGCACACAAACCGATTACAGCAACTTTAATCTTGTTTTTCATGTTTCACTTATTTTTATATTAGATATCTATTATGAGACATACAAAACAGCATTGCCTCATTTTTTGCCCCAAAGGTAAATGAGTTTCTATATCAAACCAACTTTTTCGACTTACCAAGACTTACCAAGTTTAATTATACACCTTTTGGTAAGCGTTGGTAAGTTCTTCTATCTTATGCTTCAGTGGGATTTTTCTCGATGAAATGAGGCGTTTTCAAACAATAGTACTTATCTTCTTTTTCTACTATAAGAGAAGAGACATTTTTCAATGCTTCGCGTAAACGATGAATGGCAGCATGAATTTGACTGGAAGTTCCTTTCCCTTCCCATAATTTCTTATTCATTTCCTCCGCAGTCAGTCGATAATCTTTGGCACATAAAAAAAGCTTCAACAAGATTATTGTTTGCGGTTGTACCTGCCGCGTCTTTTCTCCATTCACCAAAACACCTTTTATCGAATCCAAAATAGTCCCATCGGCCAATTCATATAATCCGGTTTGCTCTACTACTTCTTCCAAATGCATTTTTCTTTCAACAACAATCGTTTTCTCCTGAATATGGACAACAGTTTCTTTCTTCACAAGCTTACATCGCAAAAACAAAGTAATCTGTTTATAATATGAGAAAAGAAGGAAGAAACAAAGCCAAAGCAGAAGTAATATAATGATGGGCGGCCATACCTCCAATGCCTGCCACCAACTATAAGACACAAAACCTGTAGCTTCCACTTCACAACGAAAGCCTAGATAACGGGATAGCAAACTATCTCCCTCCAATATTTTTATACTATCGGGGGAACAGACGACAGAAGTTTGTTTCAACAAATCCATTGTTGAAAGACGAATACCTGTATTAGCTTTAATTGATTTCCTTATCAATAGACTATTCCAAGATGTATTCAGCGTATCAGCATTCAGAGGATGCTCTTCAAGCACATAGCTGAGTAACATTCTTTTTTCGGTATCTTTGATAAGACTATTGTCAAATTTCACACGTGGTATCTCATAGTCGTGCGTTCCATACTTACTCGTCAAAGTTACAGGACTTTGGAATGGACTTTCCAATGTTTTCATTTCAGGAGAATTAACACCTGCTACAAATGGCACAACAATATTCCCCCGTTTCTGCACTTCCTGTTGCAACGCCTTTACAAATGTTTCCTCTGCCTGCATATTCCACTCAGCCACCAGCTCCGAATAGTTACAGTAAAGCGTATATACGTATATGCTTGTAACCACAGTGCAAAAAACAATCCCTCCCCAAAATAAATTTAACCTACTAAGTTTCATACCATCTACATATTATTGCCTGTCAAACGTTTTATCCTACAAATATAACAAAAACAAAATACAGAAAAGTACAAAACACATCAATCACTCAGCATTTTTTATAAAACATCGCTTTGTTCCATTTCTCTTCTCCCATCCACCCTATTCGCATCTCCTTCGCTCCTATAGAGAGAACAAAATAGCGAACTTGGTACGAAGAAGATCCAAGGAAGATCCAAGGAAGGTACGAAGGAAGGTACGAAGGAAGAATTATTGTTCTTTTTTTCGTTTTTCGATATTCCGAAAAAACGGAGAATATTTCACCGACATCTCCCTATTACCCCTCCAGCAACCTCTTGTGAGGCATATTAAAAATGGCTACACCCTTTGCCTCGGATGGCTACACCCTTTAGTGCAAATGGCTACACCATCCGGGACAAAGGGTGTAGCCCTGGCAAAAGCCGAATTACCGAATAATCTAAAAGTACGATAACCGGGTAGCATATCTAAATCAAATTATATATCTTTGCGGAAACAAAAATCCAACACCTATGAAGATACTTTATTATATTTACCAAATATGTTTTGCTTTACCAATTCTGTTGGTATTGACTATTCTCACGGCTTTGGTGACTATCGTCGGCTCTCTGATAGGCGGTGCACATATCTGGGGCTATTATCCCGGAAAAATATGGTCACAATTGATTTGTGTTTTCCTGCTGATTCCAGTAAAGGTGCGCGGCCGGGAGAAAATACATAAACATACATCGTACGTATTCGTACCCAACCACCAGGGAGCGTTCGATATCTTCCTCATTTACGGATTTCTGGGGCGTAACTTCAAATGGATGATGAAGAAGAGCCTGCGGAAATTACCTTTCGTAGGGAAAGCCTGCGAAAGTGCAGGACACATATTTGTGGATCGTTCAGGTCCCAAGAAAGTATTGGAAACCATTCGCCAGGCAAAGGCTTCGCTAAAAGACGGAGTATCATTGGTGGTATTCCCGGAAGGTGCCCGTACTTTTACCGGACACATGGGATATTTTAAGAAAGGTGCATTCCAGTTGGCAGATGAATTACAGTTGGAAGTGGTGCCGGTCACTATCGACGGATCATTCAAAATTCTGCCCCGCACGGGCAAATGGATACATCCGTACCGCATGATACTGACTATTCACGATCCGATCCCGCCCAAAGGACAAGGTATAGAAAACATCAAGGCGACGATGGCCGAAGCCTACGCCGCCGTAGAAAGTGCTTTACCGGAAGAATACAAGGGAATGGTGAAAAATGAGGATCAGGACCAATAACTACAGGTAGTTAGTTCTGCGTAGCGGCGCTCTCCTCCATACGCCGATGTTCCTCTATCAATTTCATATTCTCTTTAGCTTTATCGAGGAATTCCCTCACCAAAGGACTACTCTTGAAAGTTTGAGGGGCTGTACGGATGATATCCTCTATCTGCGGTGTCATGATGGGATAAGGCAGTGTACTGCACATCATCATGAATACGCTGGGACCAAGGACATTCTCATAATTGGTGGAAATAAACTCCTTGATATAGTCATTCATTTCTTTTACCAAGGCTTCTCCCTCCTGAGTCAGTTGTTCGTGGATGTCATCCAATGCGGCACCATCCAGTACCATACGTGCCTCTTTCTTTTCCAGTTCTTCAATCTTCAACTCAAGCGAATTACGCTTTTCGATGAATTCATACAAAGCATTGTTTAGCGGCGTACCTTTAGCGGTGAGTTGAGAGTTGGATATGGAGACTTCAATCTTACCGTTCTCAAGTACAAGAGGCATGATAGCCTCATCATTCATGTAGAGCGTCACCATCATTACAGAGTCCGACGGACCACTCGTAGAGAACAAACCGTGTACCACTTCGGCGGAATCAATTGCTATCCACTGCCCGTCGCGGAGCGTTTTCAGGTATAACATCTTACCATCGAGGCTGGTCACCGATGACACACCCTCCACTTTATACTTGCGACTGCACGAAGCAAAAAGCACGAGCAAAAGCATTAAGGGCAAAATACGGTTCACATTCATTCTAATCATGCAGGAAACGATTTTTATGAAACACGATACAAAGGTACAACCTATTCGGGCTGTAAAGAAACTTTTTATCAATATTTAATTTTTGCTCTCTTTTTTTCCATTAATAATCCTTATAAGGAGGGAGAAAAGAAAGGATATTTCATTTAGTTTACTTATTTTTGCAGTGATAACTAACAAAATGTAAACCCTATAACTGAAACAAGTTAATCTCCTATGTCAACTTATGCTCCTTTTGCCAAGCCTCTTTATGTTATGCTGAAACCGGTAGGCGCCGTATGCAACCTTGCATGCGATTATTGTTACTACCTGGAAAAGAGCAAGCTATACCAAAACAACCCTAAGCACGTTATGAGTGAGGAGTTGCTGGAAAAGTTTATTGAAGAATACATAAATTCGCAAACCATGCCGCAGGTAATGTTCACCTGGCACGGTGGGGAAACTTTGATGCGCCCATTGTCCTTCTACAAAAAGGCCATGGAACTGCAAAAAAAATATGCCCGCGGACGTACAATAGACAACAGCATACAGACCAACGGAACCATGCTGACGGATGAATGGTGCGAATTCTTTCGTGAAAACAACTGGCTGGTAGGTGTCTCTATCGACGGCCCGCAAGAATTTCACGACGAATATCGCAAGAATAAGCAAGGTAAGCCTTCTTTCGTAAAAGTTATGCAAGGCATCAATCTGCTGAAAAAGCATGGTGTGGAATGGAACGGCATGGCGGTAGTGAACGACTACAATGCCGATTATCCTCTGGAATTCTACAACTTCTTCAAAGAAATAGGTTGCCACTACATACAGTTTGCCCCCATCGTAGAGCGCGTATTCGGGCATCAGGACGGACGTCATCTGGCCTCACTGGCCGATCGTGAAGAGGTGGCCGAACTGGCGGATTTCTCCATCAGCCCTGAACAATGGGGCAATTTCCTCTGCACCCTCTTTGACGAATGGGTGAAAAAGGATGTAGGTACCTATTACATTCAATTGTTCGACTCTACCCTGGCCAACTGGATAGGAGAACAACCGGGCGTTTGCTCCATGGCAAAGACCTGCGGACATGCGGGAGTGATGGAATTCAACGGAGACGTATACTCCTGCGACCATTTTGTATTCCCCGAATATAAGTTAGGCAACATTTACCAGAAGACGCTGGTGGAGATGATGTACAGTGATAAGCAGCAGGCTTTCGGACAAATGAAGCAGCAATCATTGCCCACCCAATGCCGGGAGTGTGAATGGCTGTTTGCCTGCAATGGCGAATGTCCTAAAAACCGCTTCGCACGAACGGCAAGCGGCGAACCGGGACTGAATTATCTGTGCAAGGGATATCATCGCTTTTTCAGTCATGTAGCGCCATACATGGACTTCATGAAGAATGAACTGATGAACCAACGTCCGCCTGCCAATGTAATGAATTTCATAAAACAATAAATTGTATAAACAGATAACAATGAAAATTAGAACCTACTTAGTAGCGCTTGCAGCGCTGGCGTTCGGCTCTACAGCACGTGCCGACGAAGGAATGTGGTTACTGCAACTGATGAAACAGCAGAACTCCATTGAGTTGATGAAAAAACAAGGTTTGAAACTGGAAGCGGATGATTTGTACAATCCGAATGGAGTATCACTGAAAGATGCGGTAGGTATCTTTGGCGGTGGTTGTACAGGTGAAATCATCTCACCGGAAGGGCTGATTCTGACAAACCATCATTGCGGATACGCTTCTATCCAGCAACATAGCAGCGTGGAACATGACTACCTGACCGATGGTTTCTGGGCAAAAAACCGTGGTGAGGAATTGCCTACTCCGGGATTGAAATTCCAGTTCGTTGACCGTATCGAAGACATTACGGACATCGTGAACCAAAAGATCGCTGCCGGTGAAGTAACTGAAGTAAATGCACTCACCCGCCCGTTCCTCAATAAACTGGCTAAAGAATTGTTCGAGAAGAGCGATCTGAAAGGTAAAAAAGGCATCGAAGTACAAGCTTTGCCGTTCTATGCCGGAAATAAATTCTATTTGTTCTATAAGAAGGTGTACACAGACGTACGTATGGTAGCCGCACCTCCTTCTTCCGTAGGCAAATTTGGCGGTGAGACGGATAACTGGATGTGGCCCCGCCACACGGGTGACTTCTCCATGTTCCGTATCTATGCCGATGCTAACGGTGATCCCGCAGAATATGCAGCATCAAACGTACCTTTGAAGACTCCCAAATATCTGCCTATCTCTATCAAGGGACTAGAAGAAGGTGATTACGCCATGATCATGGGTTTCCCCGGAAGCACAAGCCGTTACCTCACCGTATCGGAAGTAAAGGAACGTATGGAAGCACAGAACCAACCGCGTATCACTATACGTGGTGCACGCCTCGCCGTATTGAAAGAAGTGATGGCTGCCAGCGACAAAACTCGTATTCAATATGCCAACAAGTATGCCGGCAGCAGCAATTACTGGAAGAACTCCATCGGTATGAATAAAGCGATCATTGATAATGATGTACTGGGTACAAAAGCAGAACAGGAAAAGAAATTCGCAGAATTCGCTAAAGGCAAACCGGAGTACGAAGGTGTAGTAGAAAAAATCGATGCCATTGTAAACCAGACAATGCCGGTGACCGGTCAGTATTACTACCTGATGGAAGCATTCAGTGGTGCCATTGAATTCGGTAGCCCGTACATGGTTATGGATAACCTGAAAAAGGGATTGGAAGAAAAGAACGACTCTCTCATCAATAAGTCTCTCGAACAGTTGAAAGAGGTCTTTGCTGACATCCATAATAAAGACTACGATCATGAAGTAGACCGCAAAGTAGCCAAAGCTATCTTCCCGGTATATGCCGAAATTATTCCAGCAGAACAACGCCCAGCTTTCTATCAGGCTATTGAAAAAGAGTTTAAAGGCGACTATAATGCCTATATTGATGCCATGTATGACAATTCCATCCTGGCAAACCAGGCCAACTTTGACAAGTTCATCAAGAAACCTACAGTAAAAGCTATCGAAAAGGATCTGGCAACTCAATATTCACGCGCCAAGATTGAAAAAAAGACGTCACTGGCACAGGAACTGAACAGTACTTCCAAAGAACTGGCATTACTGCACAAAGCATATATCCGCGGACTGGGCGAAATGAAAGAACCCGTTCCTTCTTATCCGGACGCTAACTTTACCATTCGACTGACGTATGGTAACGTGAAATCATACAATCCGCGTGATGCCGTACATTACAAGTACTACACCACTACGGACGGTATTCTGGAAAAGGAAAATCCCGAAGACCGTGAATTCGTAGTTCCTGCCAAACTGAAGGAGCTGATACTGAAAAAAGACTTCGGACGTTATGCTCTGCCCAACGGTGATATGCCAGTTTGCTTCCTCAGCACAAACGACATCACCGGTGGTAACTCCGGTAGCCCCGTGCTGAATGCAAACGGTGAATTAATCGGTACTGCTTTCGATGGTAATTGGGAGTCTCTTAGCGGTGACATCAATTTTGATAATAACCTGCAACGTTGTATCAATCTGGACATCCGCTATGTACTGTTCATCCTTGAAAAACTGGGAGGATGCGAACATTTGATTAAAGAAATGAAAATTGTAGAATGAGAAAAACAATCTTATCCCTATTCATAACATCACTTGCCTTCGCCGCACACGCTGACGAAGGCATGTGGATGCTGACCGATCTGCAAAAGCAGAACGAAGTCGCTATGACGGAACTGGGATTACTAATCCCGGTGAACCAGATTTATAATCCTGACGGCATCGCCCTGAAAGATGCAGTGGTTCACTTCGGTGGCGGTTGCACAGGTGAAGTGATCTCTGCCGAAGGATTGGTACTGACTAACCATCATTGTGGCTATGGTTCTATCCAACAGCACAGTACAGTGGAGCATGACTATCTGACAGATGGATTCTGGGCAATGAACCGCGAAGAAGAGCTTCCCTGTAAAGGACTTACCATTACTTACATTGATGAAATCCTGGATGTAACAGACTACGTCAACGAACAGTTGAAGATAGATCCGGACCCAAACGGTACAAACTATCTGTCACCCAAATACCTGAAGGAAGTAGCCGAGCGCTTCTCTTCCGAACAAGGCATTGCCCTGACACCGGGACGCAAGCTTGAACTGAAAGCTTTCTATGGTGGTAACCGCTACTACCTGTTTGTTAAAACCACTTACAGTGACATCCGTATGGTGGGTGCACCTCCCTCTTCTATCGGTAAATTCGGTGCGGATACCGACAACTGGATGTGGCCGCGACATACAGGTGACTTCTCTTTGTTCCGCATATATGCCGACAAGGACGGAAATCCGGTGGAATACTCCAAGGATAACGTTCCTTTGAAAGTGAAGAAACATCTTACCATCAGCCTTGCCGGATACAAAGAAGGTGACTTCACTTTCGTCATGGGATTTCCCGGACGCAACTGGCGCTATATGATTTCCGACGAAGTGGAAGAACGTATGCAAACCACTAATTTCATGCGCCATCATGTACGTGGTGTTCGCCAGGAAGCATTGATGGAACAAATGCAGAAAGATCCTGCTGTACGTATCCATTATGCCAGTAAGTATGCCTCTTCTGCCAATTATTGGAAAAATGCCATTGGTATGAACGAAGGGCTTATCCGCCTGAAAGTACTCGACACGAAACGTGCCCAGCAGGAACAACTCTTGGCTCGCGGACGTGAACAGGGTGATGATTCTTATCAAAAGGCATTCGATCAAATACGCAGTATCGTTGAGCATCGCCGCCCTGCCCTCTATCATCAGCAAGCCATTCAGGAAGCATTGGTGACAGGCCTGGACTTTATGCGCATCCCCAACACTTCTGCCATGCTGGCTGCCCTGAAAAGCAAGGATAAGGCACAGATAAAGGCTGCCGCTGATAGCTTAAAGATTGCTGCTGACAAGTACTTTGCTTCCGTACCTTTCCCTGATGTGGAACGTACAGTTGCCAAGAAAATGTTGCAGACTTATATGCAATATATCCCGGCGGAACAACGCATCAGCATCTTTGAGGTCATTGACAAACGTTTCAAAGGTAACAGTGATGCCTTTGTCGATGCTTGTTTCGACCACTCTATCTTCGGCAAGAAGGAAAACTTTGAAAAGTTCATCCGAAAACCGGGCTCGTATAAGTTGGGATTTGACTGGATGGTACTGTTCAAACATTCCATCACAGACGGACTGTTGCAGACCGCCATTGCTATGGCAGACGCCAACAAGAATTACAATGCCGCACACAAAGTATGGGTAAAAGGTATGATGGACATGAAACGGAGTACAGGTACTCCCATTTATCCGGATGCCAACTCCACCCTGCGCCTTACCTACGGAAAGGTATTGCCTTATGAACCGGCTGACGGAGTGGAATATGGTTACTATACCACCCTCAAAGGTGCCATGGAAAAGGAAGATCCCGACAATTGGGAGTTTGTGATTCCTGCCAAATTAAAACAACTGTATCAGTCCAAGGACTTCGGACGCTATGCCATGCCGAATGGTGAAATGCCTATCTGCTTCATTGTGAATACAGACAACACCGGCGGTAACTCCGGCAGTCCGGTATTCAATGCCAAAGGTGAGCTCATCGGTACAGGTTTCGATCGCAATTATGAAGGACTTACAGGAGATATAGCCTTCCGCCCCTCTTCACAGCGTGCAGCCTGCGTAGATATTCGCTACACTTTATTTATCATAGAGAAGTATGCCGGTGCCTCACATATTATCAAGGAACTGACTATTGCGGAATAAATAAAAGGAAGTATAAAAATATCACTCGGATATTCAAGTGAACCATAATTCGCCCCTGCAAGTAAAGTGAATAACTAAAGTCAATCACAATGTTTGCAGGGGCGAAATGTTTTCATTCAACCATAGTACAACAGTTACCCACAGAGCACCCAGGAAAGAAATCAGAATCATTTGATAAATTTTCCGATGGAAAATGTTTCAAAATTGAAAGTATTCTAAAAAATACCCAAATATGCCATTTAAATAGTATGAAAAGCAATAGATCGTGAACAAAAGACACCACAAACTGTTTCACTATACAGACAACAACACTAATATTGTATTTATAAAAAAAATGAATTAATAACAGAAAGGAAAAGATTATGGAGAAATTTGAAGAACTTATACAATCAGAAAAACCTGTTTTAGTAGACTTTTTTGCAACTTGGTGTGGCCCATGTAAAGCAATGCATCCCGTATTGGAAGAGCTGAAAGGACAAATCGGTGATGGTGCCCGCATCGTGAAAATCGATGTAGACCAACATGAGGAACTGGCTGCTAAGTATCGTATACAAGCGGTACCCACTTTTATCGTATTCAAGAAAGGTGAAGCCGTTTGGCGTCATTCCGGAGTTATTAAGGGCAGTGAGCTGAAAGGCGTCATTGAACAAAATTCATAAAGAACAAACATTATGAAGAAAGTACTAACCTTTGCCATTCTGATTTTTGCCAGCGTACTGACATTCGCCTGTAAGGATGGAGCAAAAGCACAACCCAATGAACCGGAACAAAAAGAAGCCAAAAGCGGAGAAGTAATCGTAATGAACAAGGATATGTTTATTAAAGATGTATTCGATTACGAGAAATCCCAGGACTGGAAATATAAGGGTGACAAACCCGCCATCATTGATTTATATGCCGACTGGTGTGGTCCCTGCCGCATGACAGCGCCCATCATGAAAGATCTGGCAAAAGAATACGCCGGAAAGATCGTGATCTACAAAGTGAATGTGGACAAAGAACGTGAACTTGCCGCATTATTCAATGCAAGCAGCATTCCTCTCTTTGTATTCATTCCGATGGAAGGAGAACCTCAGCTTTTCCGTGGTGCAGCTGATAAAGCCACTTACCAAAAGGCAATTGAAGATTTCTTGTTAAAGAAGAAATAATATATAAGAAAAAGTCACTGGAGTTATGTATGAATGAGGAGTGGCATATCTTTCCACTCATTATTGTACATCTCCGTGACAGTGTGATAACCGGACGCTTGCAGGGCCATCAAAGCTTGCAGGCGTCCGTTGTTTATACGCTCCGGGTAGTGGGAATCACTATTAACCTGTACACGGATTCCCTTTTCAAGCAATACAGGGAAGTAGCGTTCATTAGGATAGAAAGTACCCAATTCCAGATAAGATTTTGTATTAATCTCTACGATATATCCTTTTCGGGCAATAGCATCAAAATATTCCTGAATCAAAGCATCATACCAAGGCTCATCCAGTAAGCCGGGATGATAAGCAGATGCGTTATAGTGCATTTTGTCAGCATGACCGACAATATCAAAACCGCCCAGTTCCACCATACGCATCAAACGGTCATAATAAAGATGCACCACTCTCACCAGGTCACCATTGAAATGTTTATCCACAAGTCTGCGGAATTTATCAGCCGTCACATCCACATCCACTATTTCTCCCTTATCATCATAAAGCAAGTGCACAGAACCGATACGGTAATCCAACGGTAATTCGCGGAAACGGACAACAGACGGATTGCTCTCTTCATTCAGATAGTCAATCTCCAGACCGATATAGAGTTCTATTTGTCCGGCATACTTAGCCTTCAGACGATGGAATTCGGCCAAATAGTCATCCATAGCGTCCCACTCCATAGTCCACGCTGTAGAAAACGGCAGAGGGGCATGGGAAGAAAATCCATAAGAAGTAAATCCTTCACTCAGGGCAAAGCGGATAAAGTCTTCCATATTAGCACGTCCGTCGCAATATAAGCTATGACTATGATAGTTCGTTAAATTTCCAGTTCTGTTGCTCATAATTTTATCATCTTATCATTTATCATCTTATCAACCATCTTATCACCCTATCATTCTTCTATTTCACTAAGTTCCAGCCAACGCATGGTCTTTTCATCAATCAAATCCGTGATCTCGGGCAAACGCTTTGATTTCTCTGTGAGTTCTTCTACGGATAAGGTGCCACTGCACAGGGCAGCTTCAATGGTTTTCTTTTCGTCCTCCAATGTAGCAATTTCCTGCTCCAGCTGTTCAAACTCCCTTTTCTCTTTAAAGGACATCCGGCGTTTTTCATTCAAACGCACTTTAGCGGTTTTATCTTCCTGCGGTTTAGAGGCTTCTTTTTCTTTCTCCTTTTCCAGCCGGGCTTTTTCTTCCTTCCAGTCACGATACTGGGTATAATTTCCGGGGAAATCACGGATATCCGCCTGACCGTTGAAGACTAACATGTGATCTACTACTTTATCCATAAAGTAGCGGTCGTGGCTTACTACGATAACACAACCCTTGAAATTCTGTAAATACTCTTCCAGTACATTCAGGGTAATGATATCCAAATCATTGGTAGGCTCATCCAGCACAAGGAAATTAGGATTCCGCATCAATACCGTACACAGATACAGGCGACGGCGCTCTCCACCACTCAGTTTATAAACATAGCTATGCTGGGTTTCGGGAGTGAAGAGAAAATGTTGCAGAAACTGGGAAGCGGTCAGCTTTTTACCATTACCTAACTCTATGACTTCGGCGATATCCTGTACCACATCAATCACTTTCATCTGCTCATCGAACTGTAAGCCATCCTGCGAATAATAACCGAAACGTACCGTTTCTCCGATATCAATCGTTCCGCTATCGGCTTTCTCCTCTCCCATCAGTATTTTGATAAAAGTAGATTTACCGGTACCGTTATTACCTACAATGCCCATCTTTTCATAACGGGCAAAAATGTAAGAAAAGTCTTCTAATATTTTAAGGTCACCAAACGACTTGTACAAATGGTCTGCTTCGAATATCTTGCTACCGATGTAGGAGGCCTTTACTTCCAGTTTCACATTGTCGTTATTAAACCGCTGTTTAGCTACTTTCTCCAGTTCATAGAAAGCTTCTTCGCGATAACGCGCTTTATGCCCGCGGGCTTGCGGCATACGACGCATCCATTCCAACTCAGTGCGATACAGATTGTTGGCACGGGTTATTTCAACATTCGTTGCATCGATACGCTCTTGACGTTTCTCCAGGTAATAGCTATAATTTCCCTTATATTGATAGATCTGACGATTGTCTATTTCAATGATTTCGGTACAGACACGGTCGAGAAAGTAACGGTCGTGCGTCACCATGAGCAGACTGAGGTTTGTGCGGCGCAGGTAATCTTCCAACCATTCAGTCATATCAAGATCGAGATGGTTGGTCGGCTCATCCAGAATCAGCAGGTCAGGCTCAGTGATAAGGGTATTGGCAAGCGCCACGCGCTTCAACTGTCCACCAGAAAGATGCTTTACTTGCTGATCGAAGTTTCTTATCTTCAACTGGGAAAGAATTTGCTTGGCCTTCTGTTCATACTCCCATGCTTTTTCATGATCCATGCGCACCAGGATTTCGTCCAAACCAGGATGTCCTTCTGTTTCCATGCAGCGTTCGTACTCCTTTATCAGTTCTACCGTACTGTTGCCATGATGGAAACAAGCTTCCAGAACGGTCAGTTCTTCGGGATATTGCGGGTCTTGTTCCAAATATCCGACCCTAAGGTCACGACGAAAAGAAATGGTTCCACTGTCATAGCCTTCTTTTCCGGCAATGATATTCAACAAAGTAGTTTTACCACTGCCGTTTTTGGCAATCAGTCCGATACGTTGCCCTTCGGCCACACCGAGCGAAGTATTCTCAAGCAATACCAAATCACCGAATGACTTGGTCAAATTTTCTATCTGAAGATAACTAATCACAGTTTAAGATTTATGATTTATAATTTATGATTTATGGCTGGTTGGCAAATGATCAGAGTAAGGATTTGTAGGTTTCTGCCAGATTGCAAGGTTCCCCTGCCTTCACTTTGCTCCACACTAATTTCATGGGGTCAATCCATTCTCCTGTAGTAAGATTCTGCAATACAGGAGCTTCACGATTACCATCTATCAGAGTCATCCATTCTAACCCATCTACTTCATTGGCAAGAATCACACAGATGGCAATACCAAATGAAAGCCATGCTTCTTTCTTCTTCGGACCGATAGTTCCACTATCAATGACCTGTTGCATACTGTCCAAATCTTCTTCCATACCCTGGAAATCTTTTTTCAGTTGTTCTTTTACAGTAGTGGTCACCCACTCAAAAGCCTCATTAATCTGGTAGATTTCGGACAAGCGGACAGATATAAGCTCTGCCGGATATTTCACTCCCTCTTTACGTATTTCCAACGAGGCGATAACGGCTTCGGCCTCTGCCACAGATGCTCCCTTGCTTACCGTAAAGGAACATTCAAAGGCAACATCATCCACACCGGTAATCCAAAGATGAGAAGTATAATAAGCCCCTTCTTCTTCAAACATCTCCTTACTGTAAGCACATGCCAAGCTTCCTATTTTAACGGAGACTGCTGAAGGATTGTCTTTCAGTTCCTGACGGGTAACTTCCCGACCATACATAGCGTTACCTTTATATGCAGAAATACGAAAATTTCCAGTCCATTCACTTGGATTATAGAAGAGAAAAGAGCCTTCCCCATCTTCAAACTCATTCCAGTCTGCGGGATACAACATGGAAAACCATGCTCCCGGAGAGATAAATTTCTTGCTTTGTGCCATTGCTATTCAGAGGTTAATAACGAGGCCACCTGACCTCGTTCGGCAAAAGTAACATTACATCCGTTGATATGCAAACAAACAGAAACAAAAAACAGCCGATTCTCACGAACCGACTGTCCCAATCATCATCTATGAATGAAGACCGTTACAGTCTTCAATATCTTATTAAATCTCTATGAAACTTCAAAGAAAATCATATTTCTGTTTCCGAGCGCAAAGATAATCAATGAAATATATAGATTCCCAATATTTTAAGATATTTAAATTAACGTTCTATAAACTATGGAATTTTATAGATTAATATGCAAAAAAGCAGCGATTCTTAATAACTAACCTCTTGGTATCTTCTATTTTCCAATAGGCTGTATCTTCCTTCTCACATCCTTAGAAATCTCCAAAAACATGTAATTCAATTTCCCGGAATGTATTCCTTCTTCATTTTGCTTATACTTATTATTAGCGTATTGCTTAGACTTATCGAATGTCAGTCGTGACATTTGATTCTGTGATTTACCTACCATCGTTGAATCCAGCTTCTCATCCGGAAAGAAATCATCCAGATCCACATCTCCAATCATAGTAGTTTCAAGGAAGTTCATATTCTTGCGACCGGCATCTGTATAATACCCCACAAACATGTGTCCCGGAGTACGAACTAATATTGGCTCTATATTAATAGCACGAAGCAAGGAAGCAAACAACACGCTACCATCCACACAGTTAATCTGCGAAGACTCCAGTGCATCATCAAACGTGCGAACACGCTGGGAAAAGACCACATTACTGGACAAACTGGTATTGGAAACAGAACTGTAACGGAAATTACGCTTTTGAAGTACGTTCCATAGAGCATAGACTTGCTTGTCCACCACTTCAGCATTGCCACCCTGATAGCCCAAGAAACGATTGACAATACGGGTGTTCAGTGCTTCACGCAACAGTTTATCAATCATCGGATTTTCCTCATTGACGTATGCCGCAAAGAAAATACCGGTATCATGAAATTTAGTTCCGTTCGTAACATACCCCAACAGACATTCATTAATGCTGCGAACAGAAAAAGTACGAACCCGCTGCCCCAAATCCTTATCATTCATTTCTACCTTAACAGCCACACTTACCGGTTCCGCCTGGTTATTATTCTTCAGCGCTTCGTAATTCCAGATAATATCGGGATAGATCGTATATTCCGTCCGTGGTTTAGCCAACACAAACTCAGATACGGAACGGGAAAAGAACGGAGTCTCGGCAACTTCAATACGTACCCTGCTATATGCCTTTCCTGAACGAATCCGGATAGAAATGCAGGATTTAGAATTACCCACATATAAGGAATCAGCCGGAACAATGACTTGAGCATCCGTCGTCGCTACAGAAAGAATACTGGAAGGAAAGATGTTGCCTCCCAACTCATCCGTTATCTCAAACCCGGAACGGAACGGAGCCGTATTCAGCCAAAAGGAACCTGCCACAACCACCACCAATAAAGCTATCAGAGCGGGCAAACGCCATTTATATCGCCGAAAATTTATATTAGTCAACTCTTTCATACCAATGTTATTTATATTAAGACAAAGGTAAGTATAAAAACTGAAAAACTGGAATGCAAAAGTAATAGTTTACAGTTCTTCACCTTACCAAAACCGTGTCAAAGCCTTACCAACTCCGCGTCAGGTTCGTACCATCTCCGTGCCTATATGCTTGAACCTGATACGGACCCAATACGGAGTTTCTACGGATCTGACACGGAGTTGGTATGGATCTGACACAGAGTTGGTATGGACTTGGTATGGACCGGATTACCTTCAGCACATACAAAAATGTAATCAAATTGTAACACGTGTTTCACTTTCCCGTAACAAAAACACCGCACCTTTGTCGCTGAAAAGAAATAAAGTATAACTTTGTGGTAGGAGAATTTATTTTGAATACCTCATATTAATTAGAAAAAGCAATGAACGATTATCGTATTTTAGTTGTAGACGATGAAGAGGACCTTTGCGAGATCCTGAAATTCAACCTTGAGAATGAAGGGTATGAAGTGGATACTGCCAACTCTGCCGAAGAGGCATTGAAAATGGATATCGGTAGCTACAACCTGTTGCTGCTGGACGTGATGATGGGAGAAATATCCGGTTTCAAAATGGCCAGCTTACTAAAGAAAGACAAGAAGACCGCTCAGGTACCTATTATATTCATCACCGCCAAGGATACGGAAAATGATACGGTAACCGGCTTCAATCTGGGAGCTGATGATTACATCTCCAAACCTTTCTCTCTGCGTGAAGTCATCGCACGCGTCAAAGCTGTATTGCGTCGCACCCAACAGGGAGAACCGGAACGGGCACCGGAGCAAATCAGCTACAAGACATTAGTCATTGATATTGTAAAAAAGAAAGTAAGCATCGACGGGGAAGAAGCCCCTCTTACCAAAAAAGAATTTGAGATATTACTTTTACTCCTCCAGAGCAAGGGACGCGTATTCTCCCGCGAAGATATACTGGCACGGATATGGAGCGACGAGGTCTATGTGTTGGACCGCACCATCGATGTGAATATCACCCGTTTGCGTAAGAAAATAGGTATTTATGGAAAATGCATCGTAACTCGCTTAGGATATGGATACTGCTTCGAAGCTGAATAATGCCACACATTTCCTGTCGTTCAGCCGGAAGTTATTTCTTTCGGTCATTTCACTGTTTCTGGTATTTGCCGGATGCTTCCTGGCATATCAATACCAGCGTGAAAAAGAATATAAGATAGATCTGCTGGATATACAGCTACAGGACTATAATGAACGACTACACCAGGAACTTACTCACATTCCAGACAGTCTGTGGGATAAGACTTTGGAACGATATCTGCAAAAGTACGTCAAACAGGACTTACGTATTACGGTAGTGAACGTACAGGGTGACGTATTATATGACAGTTTCGAGAATCAGAAGTTAGGCAATCACGTCAATCGCCCGGAAGTACAAAAGGCACTGGCAGAAGGAAAAGGATATGATGTACGCCGTACTTCCGAAACAACAGGAGTACCCTACTTCTATTCTGCCACACTCTATGAAGGCTACATTATACGTTCCGCCCTCCCCTATGACCTGAACCTTGCAAGACACCTTGCAGCAGACCAGCACTACATCTGGTTTACCCTCATCGTATCATTACTATTAATTTTCATCTTCTATAAATTCACCTCTAAACTGGGGACAGCCATCAATCAGCTACGCGAGTTTGCCAAACGTGCCGATAAAAATGAGCCTGTGGAAACAGATATGCAGTCCGCCTTCCCACACAACGAACTGGGAGAGATTTCACAGCATATCATCCAGATATACAAGCGACTGCGGGAAACCAAAGAGGCGCTATACATTGAACGGGAGAAATTGATCACCCACTTACAAACCTCGCATGAAGGATTGGGCGTATTCAATAAGGACAAGAAAGAAATCCTGGTCAACAACCTGTTCACACAGTACAGCAACCTGATTTCAGACTCCAACCTACAAACAACAGAGGAAATATTCTCTATCAGTGAGTTCCAGAAAATCACGGATTTCATCAACAAGACTCCCAAGCGTCCGGGCAAGGAAGAAAAGCGTATGTCTATCAGCATCAATAAGAATGGACGTATGTTTATTGTGGAATGTATTATATTCCAAGACTTAAGCTTCGAGATATCCATCAATGATGTCACCCAGGAAGAAGAGCAGATCCGCCTGAAACGCCAGTTGACACAGAACATCGCACATGAACTGAAGACCCCGGTCAGCAGTATACAGGGCTATTTGGAAACCATCGTGAACAATGAAAACATTTCGCGGGAGAAGATGCAGACATTCCTGGAGCGATGCTATGCTCAAAGCAATCGGTTGAGCCGACTGCTACGCGACATCTCCGTATTAACACGTATGGACGAAGCCGCCAACATGATCGACATGGAGAAAATAGACATCAGCCTGTTGGTAGGCAACATTGTAAACGAGGTATCCCTGGAACTGGAAGAAAAGCATATCACCGTAGTCAACTCCCTAAAACCGAAGATACAACTACGGGGAAACTATTCCCTGCTATACTCCATTTTCCGCAACCTGATGGACAATGCCATTGCCTATGCAGGCACAGATATACGCATCAACATCAGTTGTTTCCGCGAAGACGAGAATTTTTATTATTTCAGTTTTGCCGATACCGGCGTAGGTGTCTCTCCCGAACATCTGAACCGCTTATTCGAACGCTTCTACCGGGTAGATAAAGGACGCTCACGCAAACTGGGCGGTACGGGATTGGGATTGGCTATCGTAAAGAACTCGGTAATCATCCATGGAGGTACCATTTCGGCCAAGAACAACCAAGGTGGCGGATTGGAATTCGTATTCACACTGGCAAAAGAAAAATAATCACTTATCACTAACCACTAATCACTTTTTTCCTTATCTTTGCGATGCATTGGTTTACTGTCTTTGTTCGGAGACGGTAATTAAAAGGGAATCAGGTGCAAATCCTGAACAGTCCCGCTGCTGTAAGTTTCATGATAGGTTGCAGGCAAACTACCAATAGCCACTGGAAGTCCGCTTCCGGGAAGGCGCCTGGCAACAGAAACAAGTCAGAAGACCTGCCATGCACTGTTTTTATCACTGCTTTCGAGGAAAAAGCGTTGAGTCTAATGAAACGGGCAAATCGTCCCATCATTTCATTCATCCACTCTGCTTCAAAGAAAGTAAGGAACAATAAACTCTGCCAAGTTTATTTGAATGGTGTCCGGTCGAAGGGATTTCGCCCGGACATTTTATTCTGTAACTTTCCCAAAACAAATTTCATCATCCGCGTGTTATACATACAGTAAACAATTAATACGAAGAGTTATGGAAGCAGATTATGAACTGATCGACAATGAAGAACGTCACCAATATGAGTTCCATGTCGATAAATATACTCCAAAGATTGAGTATATAAAATCAACGAATGGGGAGATTTACCTGACACACACCGAAGTACCCACTCAATTGGGTGGTAAAGGCATCGGCAGCCAGTTAGTAGAAAAAGCATTAAAAGATATAGAAAAACAAGGACTAAGGTTAGTACCTCTCTGCCCGTTTGTAGCGGGATACATTCACAAACATCCCGAATGGAAAAGAATTGTAATGAAAGGTATTCACATTCAATAATAAATAGTTATGAATATAAAGAAAGAATATACGAACGGGGAAGTGACCATCATCTGGCAACCCGGCCTGTGCCAACATGCAGGCATTTGTACCAAGACCCTTCCGAATGTGTATCATCCGAAAGAAAAACCGTGGATAACGGCTGAAAATGCAACGACGGAAGAATTGATCGCTCAAATCAAGAAATGCCCGTCGGGAGCATTAAGTTACAGAATGAATAACGAGAAAGAAGATAAATAAAAGAAATGAGGTTACCCCCTTCAACACATGAATCCGGGTAACCTCATTTGTATTATGAAAAAGAAAGTAGTTATGTACGTTCCAATTGAACAGTGAAATGACGCATCAGGGGAGCCTCCCAAGTAATGCGGACTCCATTAGTAATACTTTCACGACGGTCGAAAACATTCTTCAACGCTACTGCAATCACGTTCATGTGATTATCCGTATATACGCGGCGGGGAATAGCCAGGCGCAATAAATCCAGCCCGGTAAAACGGTTCTCACGGGTAACCGGATCACGGTCTGCCAGGATATAACCGATTTCACATCCTCTGATACCAGCTTCAAGATATAGCTCAACCGTTAGAGTCTGTGCCGGGAATTCATTCTTCGGTACATGCGTCAGTACCTTCGTTGCATCCACAAAGATGGCATGTCCGCCGGCTGGACGCTGATAAGGAATACCATATTCATCCAACTTCTTTGCCAGATATTCCACCTGACGGATGCGGGTTTCCAGATTATCAAATTCCGTATTCTCATCCAGTCCTGTAGCAAGTGCATTCATGTCACGACCATTCATGCCACCGTAAGTAAGATACCCTTCATATTGTACGCAAAAGCCTTTGGCACCTTCGTACCAATCTTTTTTTCGTGTAGCAATGAAGCCTCCCATATTGACGATACCATCCTTCTTGGCACTCATAGTCATACCATCCGCCAGGTCGAACATCTCTTTCGTAATTTCCTTTATCGTTTTACCGCTATAGCCATCTTCACGCATTTTGATGAAGTAAGCGTTTTCCGCAAAACGTGCGGAGTCAAATAATACAGGTTTATTATACTTATCCGCAAGAGCACGGACTTCACGAAGATTCTGCATGGATACGGGCTGTCCGCCGGCCGTGTTGTTCGTAATGGTAACGATGATAAACGGTATACGGTCACCATATTCCTGCAACGCTTTTTCCAGCTTCACAGGATCGACATTACCTTTAAAAGGTATTTCCAACTGAGTATTCTTCGCTTCATCGATGGTGCAATCCAGAGCAATGGCCTTCCGCCCCTCGATATGTCCCTTTGTGGTATCAAAGTGAGAGTTCCCCGGAACGATATCTCCATCATGTACCAGATAAGAGAAAAGCACATTCTCGGCAGCACGCCCCTGATGGGTGGGAATGACATATTCAAAACCAGTCAGACGAGTGATCACTTCTTTCAGGTTGAAGAAGGAGGAAGCACCTGCATAACTTTCGTCGCCCAGCATCATCGCTGCCCATTGACGATCGCTCATTGCTCCCGTACCGGAGTCAGTTATCAAATCGATATATACTTGTTCGGATTTCAGCTGGAACACATTGTAATGGGCTTCTTTCAGCCATTGTTCACGTTCCTGGCGGGTACTCTTCCGAATGGGTTCCACCATTTTAATTTTCCAAGACTCTGCAAAAGGTAATTCCATAGTGCTTGCTTATTATTTTGACATTTAGTTAACAAAAAGACCCGTAGAAGAATTTCTACGGGTCGAATATAAGCATTTATACAGGATTAAGCAAAAGTTTCACTGTCTTTTTGTCAACAAATCATTCCTTTGACAGAAATTTCTTCTTCTCCTTCTTACTCATCTCCTTCATGATAATTTCAACAGGATGCCAGGACTTATACATCACCCGCTCTTCAGGTTTACCTGTTTCCTCGGGAAAAAGATAAAAATCAGGTACATATGAGTGATCCGGCCGATCGGGGCAATAAATACTGAAACGCAAATGGGAACCCTGCTTGTAGTTCTCTCCGCCAATGATGCCAAGCGGCTGTCCCGGAATCACCTCTTCACCCGGAGAGACAAAGATCCCTTCATTCTGGAATAATTTATAACGGGCAAAAGTTCCATCCTTGTGGAAAACTTCCAGATAATTTTCCGTCGAATGGAACGATGTGTTTTCAGAAGTGGAAGCGGAGTTGTCAACAACTTCCGTCACGAGTCCGCCACGGGCAGCAAAGATCGTGTCTCCAGCAGTCGTAGAGAAACCAAGTCCCGTGATACGCTTCTCCCCTTCCTTTCCTATAAAATTATCTAAAGACACCATCTTATTCACACGAACCACTTTCCCTTGTGCCAGAGGGAAGAGATACACAAAACTGGTATCCGTCTTCAAGCGGCTATTTCCTTTTTTATAGGTATAGCGATATGAGAATCCAATCGGAATATTTTCCGTAGACGGACGCAAAGTCAACAGACGTGTTTTGCCATAATGAATAACGGCATCATAAATTTCTCCTTCAGAAGAGGTCGTATTACTCAGCCGGGAAAAAGTCATAGATACCGTATAAGGCGTATGCGACTGAGTTTCGGAATAGAAAGTCACTTCCCCCTTGGCAGACCGTTCATAGCTTACCGTAACAGTCTTATCCGACTGTGCATAAACCAGTAGAGGCAAGCAAAAAAGAAAAGGACATAAATAGCGTTGTAGTTTCATAGTATCATGTTTTTAAAATTAATCGACTTGCCAAGTCAGCACAAAGTCCGGATGCAGGAGATATCGGATCTCAAATTTACGCTGTTCCGGTGTTCTGTACTCTTCAGCCGAAAAAACTCCTTTTTCAGTAACCGTAAAAGGAAAAATACGCAGATGCTCCCGGAAATCAACCTCCGGTGTATTCATACATTTAAACATCACTTCTTTGGCCGACCAATGGAGCAACAAAGCCCAGGTATCCGTTCCCTGATACGAAGACAGAGGTTCATCAGTACGCATATACTTATGCGCCACCTTATGTACCCGTTCACCGTATTGTTCTATATCAATGCCCACTTCCTTACCGGCTTCACCGATAATCACCGATACATACCCACGTGTATGAGAAATACTGATTGACGCAGATTTATCTGCCAGATACGGTTTCCCGCTGGGATAGTAAGCAATTTCCTTTTCCTCTCCCAATAGAGTGAATACCAACACACGAACCGACAACCATTCTAAACGACGATGTTCAGCAGAGAAACGTTGCAATCCCTCCAGGTATGTTTCCTGTTGCGGAAGCATGCTCAGCAATTCATCCAGTGTTTCGTCCATCTTCCAGACTCCCCACTTATATGAAGGATACGTATGTTGTATGAAAAGAGACATATTATTCTATAAATCAATCTTTCTTATCGGAATCCGACGGAAGAGTGTTGATGGTGAACTTCACTTTAAGAATACGGCGGTTATCCATCTCCAGGACTTCAAATTCATAGTGATCGTAGGTAACCTTTTCATGCAGGGCAGGGAATTCACCTTTCAGCTCCAGCAGTAATCCTGCAAGCGTATCAGAATCACCCGCCACTTCATCAAAGACTTCCTCGTCCACCTTCGTAATCTTATAAAAATCCGTCAACTGAGTTTTGGCTTCAAACACCCACGTATGATCGTTCAGCACTGCATACGTACGTTCTTCGTCATCATATTCGTCGTGAATCTCACCTACTATCTCCTCGATGATATCCTCCATCGTCACAATTCCCGACGTGCCACCAAATTCATCAACCACAATGGCAATATGAATCTTATTGGCCTGAAAATCACGCAGCAAATCGTCAATCATCTTAGTTTCCGGAACAAAATAGGCCGGACGTATCAGTGACTGCCAACGGAAATCCACCTTATTCAAATGGGGCAACAAGTCCTTGATATATAAGATACCTTTGATATTATCCCGGTTCTCGGAATAAATAGGGATACGGGAGTAAGCATTTTCGATAATACATTGCAATACATCCTTGAAAGGCGTGCGAATATCCAGATCGACTACGTCCAGACGGGAAGTCATCACCTCCTTCGCCGTTTCACCACCAAAACGAATGATACCTTCCAGAATATTATTCTCTTCCTTCAGCTCAGCCTTATCCGTCAGTTCAAGGGCATGAGAAAGCTCGTCTACCGAGATGTTATGGTTTTTGCGAGCAAAATGCTTGTTCAGGAACGAAGTGGAACGCACCAGCATAGAAGCTACCGGATAAAAAAGGGAACGAAACATCCAGATACCCGGAGCGGAAAAGCGGCAGAAAGCCAACGTCTTCTGGGCTGAATAAATCTTCGGCATGATTTCACCGAAAAGAAGCAGAAGGAAGGTCAGGATGACGGTCAGTATCAGAAATTCCGCAATAGGAGAATGAAACTCAAACACGCTCATGAAAAAGAAGTTACAGAGCATGATAATGGTCACATTCACAAAATTGTTTGTTATCAGAATGGTTGCCAGCAACCTTTCCGTGTCATCCAGAAGTTTACGAATTTTCTCGTCCGAGGGATGTTTCTTCTCGTCGATGGCATTCAGGTCGGACGGAGAAAGAGAGAAAAAGGCTATTTCTGAAGCTGAGGCAAAGCCGGATACGAGCAACAGCAAGCCTGCCAACACAATGGCGATGATTGCCGAAATAGTAGGGCTATGTACGGATATACCATTAAAAACATTTGCCAACTGGCATAAATAAGCGTCTGGGTCCAAAGATCTTGGTTTTAGTTAAACAATTAGAACGGTAAATCGTCCGTTGTATTATCTTGTGCAGGGGTTGCCTGCGATTGCGCCATAGGTTGTGCAGGAGCACCTTGTGACATACCTGGTTGCTGAGCGGCAGCACCCGGTGCAGCAGTTCCTCTGGGACTCAGCATTTCCATAGAGTCCACAAAGATTTCCGTAACATAGCGCTTTGCGCCGGTCTGATCATCGTATGAACGTGTACGTATTTTGCCTTCCACATAAAGTTTATCCCCTTTATGCACATATTTTTCGGCTGTTTCTGCCAGTCCGCGCCAAAGTACCAGATTGTGCCATTCCGTCCGTTCGGGTACCTGCGTACCGTTAGCCAATGTATATGCACGGTCTGTAGTAGCCAAAGGCAAAGAAGCCACAGCGATACCGGAATCAAGGTATCTTACTTCAGGGTCTCTACCTACATTTCCAATCAATATTACTTTATTTACTGACATAAGCCTTTTTTCTTTTTATTTGAATTTGCTGCCAAAATTAAACAGAATAATCACACAATGCAAGAGTTAGCGCAACTTTTATAGATATTTCTCCAGAAAGGCATGCACCAGGCGAGAGACTGCATACTGCTCCAAATCCTCTGTTTTCACCCGCAGAAAGGCAGAAAAAGAAGTAGAATTTTCCGGTAAAACAACTTCATAGAAATTGGTATAAATCACCCTGTGGGAGAGCACATGCTTCACATTTCCACTGATTAAACGCAATCCCGAAACCTCCCCATCTGCAAAAAATGCACGTACCTGCGGCAATTCACGAAACTCTTCTTCCGTCACAGGTGCTTCCGTTTCTATCAGTGGAAATTCGAAAAGATTTTTCCAGATATCATCCTCCGTCCGTTTATGTAAATAGGTACACGCGCCCACACGTACATATATATAGTTAAAATAACGATTGGTGGTTTTCGTCTTATGCTGCTTTACAGGCAACTTCGTTATCGTACCCTCCTTCAGGGCTGAGCAACTGTCTACCAAAGGACAAAACAGGCAATTCGGTGATTGCGGCGTACATTGTATGGCACCGAAATCCATTATCGCCTGATTGTAGACAGCAGGCTGCGATTTATCCATCATCTCATCTGCCAAAGCAGCAAACAATTTCTTGCCTTCCGTACTGTCCACTGGCGTATCGATGCCGAAATAGCGGGAAAGCACACGATAGACATTTCCGTCCACCACTGCATAAGGCATACCGTAGGCAGATGAGCAAATAGCCGCAGCAGTATAGTCCCCTACCCCCTTCAACGCACGCACCCCTTCATAAGTAGCCGGAAAAACACCATTCATGCTTTTTGCCGCCGCATGCAGATTACGTGCACGGGAATAATACCCCAGTCCCTGCCAGCATTTCATCACCTCATCTTCCGGTGCTTCAGCCAAGGCTGTCACATTAGGAAAACGATGAATAAAACGCAAAAAATAATCATAACCCTGCGCTACCCGGGTCTGTTGCAGTATAATCTCTGAAATCCATATAATATAAGGGTCGGTGGTATCCCGCCAAGGCAATTCACGCTTGTTTTCGGCATACCAGGCTATCAATTTCTCACTAAATATATTCATCTCTATTACAGATAGTTATAAAAGTCTAAAAAGGGCAACGTCTTTCGCCTCGGACAGCTACCTTCTTTGTAATTCATGGCTATATCCCTAATATAAAAGGGTGTAGCCCTTCCTACAGCACAAAAATAGTTCTTTTTCCCCCAACAAACCTTAATCAAAAGACTTTTTTAGAAAATTGTCCAGAATATATTTTTTAGAGAGCGTAAAAAGCTATATATTTGCAGTCCAAAAAATTAGGAAACTATAGTAATAATATTTTTTTTAAAGAAAAATGACTAAAGCTGATATTGTAAACGAAATTACAAAGAACACCGGGATTGACAAAGTAACAGTGCTTACTACGGTTGAAGCGTTCATGGACACAGTAAAAGCATCTTTATCAAAAGATGAAAATGTTTACCTCCGCGGGTTTGGTAGCTTCGTAGTGAAGAAAAGAGCACAGAAAACTGCTCGTAATATCTCAAAGAATACTACGATTATCATTCCGGAACACAACATTCCGGCATTTAAGCCTGCAAAAACATTCACCATCTCCGTGAAGAAATAATAAACAAGAGTATTAACCTATTAAATTATTGAAGCTATGCCTAGCGGAAAGAAGAAAAAAAGACATAAAATGTCTACGCACAAGCGTAAAAAAAGAC
>OBJE01000382.1_pt1 | contig 43539 bp, 33 predicted proteins | sample 1519681 | NCBI WGS metagenome assembly OBJE01 (sample SAMEA3888898, study PRJEB22519) | human gut metagenome | biome: human gut; feature: human-associated habitat; material: faeces | place: Denmark | collected 2011 | reverse complement strand
GTTTTACTCCTTTTTTTATAAAAATTCAACAAATAATTTATATATATTTTACAAATTTGCATATGTTTTTTTATGCATTTTTTAGGTAAAAGCCCAAACACGGCGTATGTAACGAAGCCAGATCTGATCCCAGCTCTGCTTTACGATCCGTTTTCCGTCACATACGCCGCATTATCCATTATTCAGAAAATGTATATCTTACCATGTATCCTTTTCCGTCACCGGTTACAATCACGACTCCGCCATCGGGATTCTCGATCTTATCAATGATCGGAAATCTTCCTTTTTCTTTTACGAAAGCTTCCGGACTCTCGATCTTTGCTTCAACGATCTCCTGCTGAGAATGACGATCGCCACCGCAGGGATTAATGGTTTCAATAATGATCTCATATTCCTTCATACCCTTCACCTCTTTCATTTAATGCAGTTTTTCAGTTCTTATACTTACATTTTATCGTAAAAATCCCGATCATGCAAAATGCGTTCTGCACAAATTTTCAGAGGATTTATTGGTATTTTTCACTACATTCAGACTTTTTCTGTTTCCGGATGTTATCTTCCTCAAAGAAGGCTTTTTTTATTCTACAAAGTGGATCCTGCTTTTATCAAAACGATCCTGCTGCATTCTGCTCTCTGCCGGGTACCCCAGGGCAAAAAGAGAAAATACCTCCACATTCTCCGGAAGCTTCAGAATATCATGGACCAGCGCCATACGATCCTTAAGCGGTGCAATTCCGATCCACACGCCGCCAAGTCCCAGTGCATCCGTTTCCAGCCAGATATTCTCCTGTGCGATAGACATATCGATCTGTGCCATATCCTGAACAGGCAATCCCTCTTTCCGATATACCGGAACGATCACAACCGGTGCACCTGCTGCACATCCGGAATAGGGAGTGGCTTTGGAAAGCTCCAGGATCTTCTCCTTATCTGTCACAACATAAAATTCCCACGGCTGCTGATTACATGCGCTTGGCGCCTGCATACCTGCTTTCAGGATCTGAAGGATCTTTTCCTTCTCTACGGGTTTATCTTCATATTTACGGATACTTACTCTGTGAAAAATATTCTCCATGCTATTTTCTCCTCGTCATACTCATATCACTTGTTACAGTTCATACTCATCATACAGCTTCTGACGCCATTTTACATCCGTCATCACACGCTGCACTTCATCCGACCGTCCATCCAAAAACAAACGATTGATCACTCCCACCGGTATATACAAATTATACCACATCATCAAAACATAAAAACCCCATAAAACGTATTTTTACAAACTCTACAGTAACTTAAAATGGAAAACGCTCCAGAATACGAAGCTTTCAGAATGTCCATACAGACAAGAATCCTATAAGATATAATAACCATACCACACATCAATAAACAAATCACTCAAAACTGTTCCAAAAATTCTCCCATAATCTGACACCGCCACCATCTGAAAACTCCCGGACAGCCAAACATCCGGGAGTTTTTCTTATATCACTTATAATCTTCAGAAATTATTTCTCCTGCACATTGATAATAACCTTCATGGTTGTCTCACGGTTCTCATCAATATACTGATAAGCCTTCAGATAATCTGCGAACTTAAATGTCTTTGAGATCAGCGGCTTTAAATGAACCTTCCCCGCATTTACAAGATCAATGGCATCTACATAATCATCATGACGGTACATCATAGTACTCTTGATATCCAGCTCGTGGTCATTGGCAACAGCAAGGTCAACGGTTGCCATATCCGCAAATACCGCTACCAGTACGATCACGCTGCCTTTTCTCGCATACTGGATGGCCTGTCCCATGGTGATGTTATTTCCGGCACAGTCATAGATCACATCTGCCTTATCCGGACCAAACGCCTCTACCAGTGCCTCTCCGAAATTTTTCTCCTTTGTGTTTACACAGATATCAATGCCGCACTCTTTTGCTTTTGCAAGACGAAGGTCACTGACATCCGTGATCATAACCCTGGCTGCCCCCATTCCTTTGGCTGTCTGCGCGACAAGATTTCCGATGGGACCTGCACCGATCACTGTGATGTTCATCCCTTTTACATCGCCCATCTGCTTCACGGCATGGACTGCAACTGCCAGCGGCTCGATCATTGCACCTTCCTCGTAAGACATCTCCTCCGGGATCGGTGTTACCTTAGATGCATCTACTGCAAAGAATTCAGAAGCTGTTCCTGTTGTCTGGAAGCCCATAACCTTCAGTTCCTCGCAGAGATTATATTTTCCATGGCGGCACGGATAGCAATGTCCGCAGTATACCTGAGGCTCAATGGTTACTTTCTGGCCAACCTTAAAGCCTGTCACATTCTTTCCAAGTCCCGTGATCTCACCGGATACTTCGTGTCCCTGCGTTACCGGATATTTTGTAAAAGGATGCTTGCCGTGATATACGTGGATATCTGATCCGCAGATACCAATGTTCATGATCTTAACCAGAACCTGGTCATCTCCCACTTCCGGAACTGGAACCTCTCTGAAAATAATCTCTCCTGGATTTGTCATTACCTGCTGAAGCATCTTATTCTCCTCCTTTAATTTCTTTCTATTGCATATCATCTTTTATTAATTATTTTATTAAAGTAATTACATTATTATTCTTTTCTCCTGATCTGTCAAGATAGTTTTCTATGATTCTGCTTATTGAACAAGTTTGCAGCTTTGTTTTTATGCACATTCCATAATTATCGGTAAACGGAATAGTCAAGCGAATATTCGCAATACGCTTCGCTACTTGCTCATGACCGAATAACTCCTTCGCGGTTTATCGGTTAAAAAACAAAGCCTGCGGATTCAGCATTTCTGTAATCATATGCTGAATCCACAGGCTCCTTATACGCTTTAATAAATAATTTTATAGAAGTATGATATTCCTTTCCGGCAGGTTTGTAAAGGCTTTTATCAATACCAGCGTGTCATCGGCAGATCATTATTCACACCCTTGGTCATAAGAATCTGGTGAAGATCGATAATTCCGTTGTGGAAGGTTGCCGCACATGCTGACAGGTACAGATCCCACATACGCAGGAACTCTTCGTCAAACATAGTCTTTTCTTTTTCAATATTGTCCCGGAAATTCTTTTCCCAGTGAAGCAATGTCTTATTGTAATGCAGACGGAGATTTTCGATATCCAGGGTATGGAAATTGTCCTCTGCCATATGGTTCAGGATCTCACGTAAGCTCGGAACAGTTCCGCCCGGGAAAATATATTTCTTGACCCACGGATCACCCGGATGCTCCTTCAGAGCACTGATAAAGTGAAGCAGGAACAGTCCGCCCGGCTTCAGAACCTTTTCCACACAATCAAGAAACAGCTGATAATTATCACGTCCAACATGCTCCAGCATACCGACACTGACAACACGATCAAACTGATACTCCTTCTTCGGCAGATCACGGTAATCCATCAGCTCTACCGTAAGATAATCTTCCAGACCCTGATCCTTGATCCGTCTCTGAAATTCTGCATACTGTTCATGACTTAAGGTGATACCGGTACCATGAACCTTATATTTCTTAGCTGCCTCGATCAGCAGAAAGCCCCAGCCACAGCCGATATCCAGAAGACTCATACCCTCTTCCAGATGTAATTTCTTAAGGATATAATCAACTTTATTTACCTGTGCCTGATACAACGTATCATCCTCATGGATAAAATACCCACAGGAATAACTCATAGTCTCATCCAGCCAAAGTTTATAAAAATCATTTCCAATATCATAATGGCTGGTTACTTCCTTTTCCTGATTCTTCTTTGATGTTGAACTGAACATGATCTTTTTCAGAGCAGATTCATTGGTAGAAAATTTCCCCATCTGTCCCAGAAAATGGTCCAGCGCTTCATAAAGATTTCCCTCGATATCCAGATCCCCACGCATATACGCCTCACCCAGTGCAAGGGATGTGCTCTTCATCAGATCCGCCAGAGGAATCGCTTTCTTAAAATTCACCGTAAATGTAGGTTCACCCTCTCCGATGTGATACTCGGAATTCTTGAACTTTACCAGAAATGGATAATCTGTAAAGCGTTCAAGGAACTGTACCATTGCTTTCTCTTCCGTCTTCTCCTGTAATGTCTCAAACATAATAGTCTACCTCCTTTAACACAGCACTATGATACACCCGGAGGAAGGCTTTATGTCAAGGGAGATATACAACAAAATTTTATCAATAAAATGGCGATATTTGGTAAAACTCTTACTTATACTTATTCAAATTAACTAGATGTTTACAATCCATTTTTAAACAAGCTGCCGAAAACACTGATATTATCAAAACGCACTCGTTAATTATATATCATTTTTCAATAATTATCTTTGTATTTTACGCATTTTTTATTGCTTTATATACAATTCAGACTTATAATAAAAGATACAAAAAAAGAGCGAAAACCATATAAAAATCCAACACTGGAGGGAACCTTATGAACGAAGAACTTTTTAATGAAGCATCAAAATCCAACATCCTGTCAAAACAGCTGGTCGATCAACTTCAGGAAAGCATGACCTACAGCAGCATCTCCTTCATCAATTGGACCATCGAAGTCCTCAAGCTCCTGAAAGCCCGCATCGAACGCGGCGACAAGATCAAAGATGAGACCACCGGCGTGATCTACGATCTCTACACCTTCCGCCAATTTGTAGAAACCAACTTCTCCACCTACATCACCGGCCAGGTCTTCAACACCTCCATCCGGTCCCAGAAAATCTACTTCACCCTGGAAGCCTGCCCAGGCGGCTACAACCTCCTCATGGCAGACTCCGGCAACGAAAAAACCTACCGCTGGATCTCCAGCTTAAGCAAACGCTTCTCCCTGGTAGAAATGATCGCCACCGGAATCGTCTACGTCAAAGACAACCGTACCGACACCTACCAGCCATTTATCTCCGAAAACGGCAAATACTGCAAATACAACAAAGACCTAGGAAAACTCACAGAGCTCTGACCAAAACGGGGAATCCACAACCGCAGATTCCCCGTTTTTCTCATCCATCCAGCGCAGCGCCAATGACCCATTCCCCTCTTCAAGCCACAGGGAATCTCAGCCTTTCCTCCCAGCCATCCAGCGCAGCGCCGATGGCTCATCCAACTCCCGTCATACCACCCCACTAGCAACACTCCCCACGAGATTTAACACGTCTCACGGCCAACGCACAGCCAGTGAGGGGCTTCTTTCCAGGCTGACTCTGCAGGAGGGGAGCTGATTCTTAGGCGGCGGAAATCTGCGTTGCTTCAAAAAATCTCGCTGTTTGAGCGGCTTCAGACGCGAGTTCGAGATTTTTTGAAGCGCTTTTAGCAGAATTCCGGCACCTTAGAAGCCAGCCCCCGACGAAGCCCCAGCCTGGAAAGAAGCCCCTCACTGGCGTCCCCTTCCGCCATATAACTACCTCCGTTTAAATCTCCCCAAGAAATCCAAACACCTCCTCATCCTCAAGAAAATGCATCAGCATATAAGCACACATGATCGCAACCCTCTCCTCCTTCAGGATCCTCCTGACCTCATCCCGGTCCGCGATCACAACCTCGATCTCCTCACTATCCTCCTGCGCAGCCTTACTAACCTCACCACTGGCATACCCATAAACCGTAGCACAGGATTCATCCGTCATCCCGATCGTCGTAAAATAAGGCTTCTCAAAAGCCTCCGCAACCTTGATCGGCTCCAGCTTCAACCCGGTCTCCTCAAACATCTCCCGCACAGCACCCTCATGGAAATCCTCCCCAGGCTCCACAAGCCCCGCCGGAAACTCATAAATATACCCGCCGATCGTATACCGATACTGACGGATCAGCACAACCTTATCCCGCTTCTCTCCATAAACACTGTAAATGATCACCCCATCCGGATGATTCTCCCCTGTAGAAAGCTTCATATCCTCCACACTCTTCGCCCTGGAGGCCACAAAATAAGAAACCGGCGTATCATGTACACTGGTCGCATCCACCCCATAAAGATTCACGAACTTATTATCTGTAAGTTTTTTCACACTGTTGATCTTACCCATCTGAAAAACTCCTTCCCGAAAATTTTTTCTAAAAACATTTTATCCCATCCAAAACCAAAGGTCAATTTTTTATACTTACACTCCCTTCACAATAGTGCTATAATAAATACCCTGCTATAAAATTTAAATTTACTTATTACATTACCAAACAGCTACTGTAGACAAGAAAGAAGGAAAAAACATTGAAAAACCAGACCAATGCTGCCCAGGCCGAAAACCCTCTGGGAACCGCCCCTGTAGGCAGCCTGATCGCCAAATTCGCCATTCCCGCCATCATCAGCATGCTGGTCAGCGCTCTGTACAATATCGTTGACCAGATCTTTATCGGCCAGGGCGTAGGAATGCTTGGAAACGCCGCCACAAACATCGCATTTCCCGTAACCATTATCTCTACTGCTGCTGCATTGCTCCTGGGAATCGGCAGCGCCTCCAATTACAACCTGGAAATGGGCGCAGGAAACGAAAAAAAAGCCAGCTCCATTGCAGGAACCGGACTCTCCGCGCTGATAATCTCCGGTACGATACTCTCTGTCATCGTCCTTCTGTTCCTGAAGCCACTGCTTCATTTTTTCGGCGGAACACCGGACGTCATGCCCTATGCCATTGATTACATGGGGATCACCGCCATTGGACTTCCCTTTTATGTTTTAAGCACAGGCGGCAACCACCTGATCCGAGCAGACAGGAGTCCTACCTATTCCATGACCTGCATCCTGGCCGGTGCCGCCATCAACACCATCCTGGACCCGCTTTTCATCTTTGGATTCGGCTGGGGCATCAAAGGTGCAGCCTGGGCAACCGTGATCGGCCAGATCGTATCCGGACTTCTGATCATCTTTTATTTTTCCAGACTCCGAAAAATGTACCTGGACCACTCCATGCTGATTCCTAAGGCACGCAATCTGTCTGCCATTTTTTCTCTGGGAATGGCATCCTGTATCAATCAGGTTGCCATTGCTGCAGTGCAGATCGTCATGAACAATACACTTCGCCATTACGGAGCACTCTCCGCTTACGGAAGTGATATTCCAATCGCCTGTGCAGGGATCATTTCCAAAGTCAATCAGGTATTTATGGCCATCTGCATCGGAATCTCCCAGGGCTCCCAGCCCATCTGGGGATTTAACTACGGCGCCGAAAAATACAGCCGTGTACGCCAGACATACCGCTATTCCGTAACCTTATGTACTGTGATCGCAACCATATTTTTTATCTGCTTCCAGTTCTTCCCGCATCAGATCGTAGGCATCTTCGGAAACGGCAGCGACCTGTACTTTCATTTTGCAGAAAAATATCTCCGCATCTTCATGCTGATGACCTTTGCCAACGGGATCCAGCCTATGTCCGCCGGCTTTTTTACCTCCATTGGAAAAGCCAGGCTTGGTGTGATCATGTCCCTCACAAGGCAGGTGCTCTTCCTGCTGCCGCTGATCGTCATCTTCCCGGTCTTCTTCGGAATCGATGGCGTCATGTACGCAGGACCAATTGCAGATACCTCTGCATTTGTGCTGGCCGTTGTTTTTGCCAGACGTGAGCTTGGAGTCATGAAAGCTGCAGAACAAAACGCCTGACATAAAAAATGCCATGTAATTTACTGCCCAGCGGCAATATATTACATGGCATTTCTCACATTCTCAGATATTTATCTGAAACCACCAATTTCTGATCTTTTCTTCATCCTCCGGCAGCTGCTTATGATCAGTCACCCTTCAGTACAACACGGATCTTCTTATAAATTACAAATACGATCAGAGATGTCAGTGCATATTTAAAGATATTAAACGGAGCAATGATCAGCAGTGCAAAGGTAAGCAGTCCGTTTACGGAGCTGTGTACTGCGCTTCCCATCTGGATAAAGGTCTCGATTGGCATTCCAAACGCCTTACCGTAAGCCGGAAGCAATACAAAGGCATTGACAAAGCATGCAAGGATCGCTGTCAGAACTGTTCCCACTGCCATACCTGCAACTGCATGTACTCTGCTCTTTTTGTGACGGAAACGATAGATCAGACCGGCCGGTACCACATAGGCACATCCAAACAGGAAATTGGCAACATCACCAACACCGGCAGTCATGGTTCCCTTAGTCACAAGATGTACGAGAATCTTCACAAGCTCGATCAGGATACCTGCCACAGGTCCCATAGCGAAGGTTCCTACCATAACCGGTACCTCGGAAAAATCAAGCTGATAAAAAGACGGTGCAAGAAACGGGATCGGAAACTCAAGATTCATCAATACTCCTGCCACAGCACCAAGCATGGCTACCTGCGCGATGGTTCTTGTTCTGCTTCTTTCCACAGCATTTCCTCTCTGTAATATCTGTTCACTCATAACTCTCTCTCCTTCTTCAGAAATATTCAAAGAAAATTTCCACAAGAAATCTTTATGCGTAAAAAAATTCTTCACATAAAAAGCCCCGGGAGCTTCTTCCCGGGGCACTGAGCACGTTCTTTAAATACTGCGCGTTCTTCTCTCATCCAGACTTTACTGTCGGTTCCGGAATTTCACCAGATCAGCCGCCAAAGCGGGTCGCGGACTATACCGCCGGTAGGGAATCACACCCTGCCCCGAAGAAATTTTCTTTTTTATGAGTTCATTATAACGCGCTCTTTTTATAATTACAAGGCTTAATTCTGTCACAGAAGCATTCTGCTCCATTTATATAAATCTAAGATCCACTCCTTTATGATCAAACCCAGATTTTCTTTACCGTACTCCAGCTACTGTAAAGAACCTTTTTTCCGACTCTTTTATATGACCGGATGCGGACATAATAGGTCTTTTTGTTTTTCAGTCCTGATATCTTATATCTGGTCGCAGACTGTTTTCCAACTATGACCGTTTTTCTTTCTTTTGTAAATCTGCTGTCTGCTGCATACTGGATCTGATAGCCGGTTGCCTGTATATTTTTTTCCAGCTTGCGGTAAAGGATCTGTTTGCTTTTTTCAGTCCTGTCAGCAGAGTTTTTGGAGGCAGGATCTTAAAGGTAAGCGTTTTGTTGATACGACTGTATTTTCCGATCCCTCTGACCTGCACAGTTCCAATTCCGGAATTTTTATTATTTTTGTAATACAGCTTATAAGCACTCGCACCGATCTTCTTTCCATTTACAGTTACGGTTACTGATGGCCGGATGGTTTTTCCCGTACAAGTGTAAGAGGTTCTGTTTAGCTTAACATTGCTGACAAACCTTTCTGTCTTTTTTATGATCTTGAAATGAATGGTTGCGGTACCTTTATAATAACCGGTACCATAAATGGTTACCGTTGCCACACCCGGATACTGATTATCCTCGTAGTACATATAATAATCTTCGCCGGCTTTCAATCCGGGAATTACGATGGCAGGTGTGAGTTCTTTTCCTGTATATATCTGATCAGCTATTGGATCCGCAGCCGGTAGTTTTCCGTAAATAGTAAAATATAATGTTTCCGATCCTTTATAATTGCCGATTCCCGTGAGCTCTGCACGAGCTTCACCAGGCTTTTCATTATTAACATAGGTTACCGTATAATCTTTTCCCTGTACCAGTCCGTCAATTACCACTTCCGGTTCCACTTTTTTTCCTTTAAAGGTGGTTTCCAGGTATGTTTCATTATTTTCCGCAAAATAGCACACATACATTCCATTTTCATCTGGCGTAATCTTGAAACTCCGCTCTACTGTACCGCAGAAAATATCTTTTCCCGTGATCTTTACAGTCGCAGTTCCTGCATTGATGTTATTTTCATAAGTTACTTCATAATCGGAGCCCTGCTCAAGTTCCGGTGCGGATTCACTGGATTCTATTTCAGGTTCATGGCTTTTTCCATTATATTCATATTCTGGAGTGATCTGTTCAAACCATTCATTCTGAAGCGGTATCCGGTTGTCTGCTGACAGCTCCACAAACATGTAGCCACGGTCCTCTGCGTATTTCTGAAGTGTAGAATCCTTTTTTCCCGCGATCAGTGCTGAATCCCTGAACGCATCATCCGCCCAGATAGTATCTGTGCTCAGTACTCTTATCCTGCACTCGGAAGACAGACGAAGTCCATTTTTCCCAACTGATTTTACAGATGCGGGAATTATAATATCACGGATCCCTGAACTGCTCTGGAATGCATATTCACCGATTTCTTCCAAGCCTTCGTTCAGGACAGCTTTCGTAAGCGACGAACAGTTTCCGAATGCACCTTCTCCAAGGCTTCTGACACTTCCCGGGACTGTTATGGAAGAAACATTTACACAGTAATAAAAAGCATAGTCTCCCACGCTTACAGTTCCATCCGGAATCTGGTAATCTCCGGAACGTCCGGACGGAAACACGATCAATTTTGTGCCATCCTTACTGAATACCACTCCGTCTTTTTCAGAAAAATACGGATTTTCCGGATCTACTTTAATTTCTGTCAGACTGGACTCAGACAAGCCCTCCACAAAAGCAGCCAGCCCTATAGATGACACATTTGGGGGAATCGTAACAGATTTCAATTTCTCACAGTTGTAAAAAGCATTCTTTTCGATGGTTGTAAGCGAATCCGGCAAAGTAACAGACTCTATATCAGAAGCCTGGGTGCAATACTGGAAGGTACTGTTTCCAAGAACCGTTACTTTTCTTCCGTCAATAGTATCCGGAACTACGATATTTGTATCTGTCCCTTCATACTGATACAGCCTGAGTGTTCCATCATTCAGGATCTCATAAGAATAGTCATAGTCCATTTTGGACAATTCATAATGTCTGGGGGCATTTCCCGTATATCCACAGTCAACCAGATATCTTTCGCCGTCAATGATGACTACGGAGTTCCTGTGACCGCTTCCCGCCCCCGGATCATTTGCCGCATACCTTGCATACACGGTCAGTCCCAGTTTTTCGCACATATAGTTCACTGCGCTGGTATTGGCCCAGCAGTCTCCGCCGCCATCCAGCATCAGGCCTGTATAGCCGGAATGATACTGACTGTAATTAAAGTTGTTGGCAAGCCATCTGGCGATTGTCTCAACCTTTTTATAATCGGACATTTCCGCAGTAATATTTTCTTTGAGGAATGTATCCATTTTTTGTTCTGCGTAATACTCCGCATAATCTTTGAGTATGAATTTATAATAAACGGTACTATTTCCATCCTGTACAGAGATCAGGGTCTCTCCAAACATGTATTCCCACTGGCTCTTTACGTCATTTCCGTTTTTGTCTACATAGGTTACATACTGCATTTTAGGAGTAACAAGACCGGTTTCGCTGACTTTCGCAGTATAACCGGAAACAACCGTATATACCGGATTTTTGCCGGATGTCTGGATCTGATAAGATGTCTGCATGGTATCCGGCATGGAGATCACACTGCTGTAGGTATCATTCATCGCATACAGATATATTTCTGTGCTCTCTACATCTGTTTCTTTTTCGGAAGTGCCTGCTGCCGGAATATCATCTGTGAATATATCTTCCTGCTGCTCCTGGTTTTCTCCGTCACCAAAAATTTCTTCCGGTGCCGCAGCCTCCTCTGTTCCTTCTGCTTTTCTGATGAACGCCGAAGGTTCTTCCAGAGTTGATTCTCCTTCAGAATCCTGTTGTATTTCCTCTCTCTGAGCTTTCAGCTTCATCCGTTTCCGTTCCGATATCTGATCCCGGAAACTCTTCTTCTGTAATCTGATCTGTGCTCACGGCAGTATCTTCTTCCGTGATCTGATCTGTGTTTACGGTATTTTCTGATTCTTCAGAATTCCCGTCATCTGTAAAAGTATCAATGGTGTCTGTCATATCCGTCTGTGCGTCTGTAAAATCTTCGGCCGCCACCGGTCCACATGGAACAACAGACATACATAATGACAGACCAAATGCTATCAATTTTTTCGGAAATTTCATTTCGTACCTTTCCTTCCTTTTTATGTAAACCGTTTATATGTAAGTTCTGTTTTTATTATAACGCGGCCCTGTCTTTTCGCAAGCTGCAATAATGTCCCCTACTCTGCAAAAAAACCGCTGTGATCTTCATTTTAGATCACAGCGGTTTATGTTTTATTATCGGAACATCAGACTTTCCACAATTTCAGCATTACTGTTCTTTCCATATCCGCATTCGATCAACCAGTTTTCTGGCTGGATACTGCCAACACCACGTTCTACTGTGATGCTGCATGCTCATATGCATTCTGTATTCTTACAGAATATCGATATGCTCTCCTGCAAGTGCCTTGTTCATGCTTCGTACTGCGCAGAATTTACCGCACATGGAGCAGGTATCATCATGCTCCGGTTTGCGCTCGTTCCAGATACGTTTTGCTGTTTCCGGATCCATGGCGCATTCCCACTGTGCCTCCCAGTCAAGCTTTCTTCTGGCATCTGCCATCTTGTCATCGATCTCACGGGCACCGCGGACACCTTTGGCAATGTCTGCTGCATGAGCTGCGATCTTAGATGCCATGATTCCCTGTTTTACGTCCTCAAGATTCGGAAGTGCAAGGTGCTCGGCCGGTGTTACATAGCAGAGGAATGCTGCTCCGGACATAGCAGCTACTGCTCCGCCGATCGCGGATGTGATGTGGTCATATCCCGGTGCAACGTCAGTTACGATAGGTCCTAATACATAGAACGGTGCACCCTGACAGATGGACTGCTGTACTTTCATATTTGCCTCAACCTGATCAAGCGGCACATGTCCCGGTCCCTCAACCATAACCTGAACGTCCTTTTCCCATGCACGTTTGGTCAGCTCGCCAAGACGTACAAGCTCCTCGATCTGGCATACGTCTGTTGCGTCAGCCAGACATCCCGGACGGCAGGCATCTCCAAGGGAGATGGTCACATCATACTCGCGGCAGATATCCAGGATCTCGTCGTAGTATTCATAGAACGGATTCTCCTCACCGGTCATGCACATCCATGCAAATACAAGAGATCCTCCTCTGGAAACGATATTCATTTTTCTCTTGTGATTACGGATCTGATCGATGGTCTTTCTTGTGATTCCACAGTGAAGAGTTACAAAGTCAACACCATCCTGTGCATGGAGTCTTACTACATCGATAAAATCTTTAGCTGTCAGCGTATCAAGATCTCTCTGATAGTGGATAACGGAGTCATAAACCGGAACGGTTCCGATCATGGCCGGACACTCGGATGTCAGCTTGCGGCGGAACGGAATGGTATTTCCGTGGGAAGAAAGATCCATGATAGCATGGGCGCCCATGTTTACAGCTTCCATTACTTTCTGCATCTCTACATCGTAGTCCTTGCAGTCTCTGGATACACCAAGGTTTACATTGATCTTGGTGCGGAGCATGGAACCTACGCCCTCCGGATCGATACATTTGTGATTTTTATTTGCACAGATCGCCACCTTACCGGAGGCTACCAGCGGAAGCAGTTCCTCTGTTGTCATGCGTTCCTTCTTAGCTACGATCTCAAGCTCAGGTGTGATGATGCCTTTACGGGCTGCCTCCATCTGTGTACTGTAATTTCTCATGTAAAAAAAATCTCCTTCCATAAATTCTTTGTGGTTATGCAACAAAAAACCGGCTGCTGCAACGCATACGCATCACGGCAACCGGCTCTTAATCTTACGTACTTAATGAAAATCTTCTGTACTTCTGATCTCTTCTGTACTCTCTGATCTTCTGTGTCTTTAAGAATCCTTCGTGCATATGTCCCTACGTTGGCATTATCCAAATCAGGTTATGGGTCAAGACATTTACAGTCTACTCTCAGCTCGCTTCAGCGGGCCCCCCGGTTTTCATATGTTGGGGACGTTTGTTCGTCCATGTGGTTATTATAGTATACCGGCTAAAATTTGTAAACCACAATTCTGCATTTTATGACTTTTTCTTTCGACATAATCTGCCATTTTATCTCTCAAACTCCCCCGGATCTTTCTTTACAGACATTCTTCCACAGCTTTTCTGTTCCCCGTCAGGAGGATATCCGCAATCCGCATTCACTGCTTATTGCTTTTCGCAATTACAGCAGTCGATTTCCCTGATCCGGTCAATCTCTGCAAGGTTTTCTGCACCTGCACGGCGGATCCCCGCAAAAATGGAACCCGCAATATTGTGCCATACACTGAAGATCGCGCCCGGAAGTGTTGCAAGCGGATTGGCTGCAAAATTAGCTGCTGCCAGTGAGACAGCAAGGCCACTGTTCTGCATGCCTACCTCTATAGCTATAGCTGTTGTTCTGGAATACTCCACATGGAAGATTTTTGCAGCCAGAAATCCCAGCATCATACCACAGAAATTGTGGATCGCCACTACTCCAAGCACCAGAACTCCACAGCTTACGATCTTCTCTGCATTTACAGCCACAATTCCTCCGATGATCATAACAATAGCTACAACCGACACCAGCGGCATAACATCGGATACCTTATCCACATGCTCTCCCGCAAGGCTCCGAAGAAAAACTCCCAGGAGAACCGGGATCAGAATTACCTTTACCACAGAAAGCACCATGGCCCAGAAGGATACTTCCACCCAGGCTCCTGCCAGAACATATACAAGAAACGGTGTCATCAGCGGTGCTGCCAGTGTGGAAACTATAGTCATTCCCACAGAAAGCGCCACATCACCTCCTGCGATATAGGTGATCACATTGCTGGCTGTTCCGCCCGGACAGCATCCCACCAGGATCACTCCCAGTGCCAGATCTGCCGGAAGGTTCATCACTTTACACAGAAGCCAGGCGATCACCTGCATAATGGTATACTGAGCCACTGCACCGATCACCACTTCTTTGGGTCTGGAAAAAATTGCCCGGAAGTCATCCAGCTTTATGGTCAGGCCCATACCAAACATGATCACTCCCAGAAATACAGACGTATAGTTCGTCATCCAAGAAAATCCGTCACGCCAGAAAAAAGCCAGGCAGGAAAAAGCGATGATAATGATCCCGATGTATCTGGATGCAAGGCTGCTGATAATTCCAATTTTCTTTAAAACTTTTCCCATACATTATACCTCATAGCTGAAGTTGTCGATCAGTCTTGTTTTTCCGATGTAAACAGCCATTGCTACAAGAACGCTGCGGTCAGCTTTTTCCACCGGCTGCATGGTAAGTGCATCTACCATGGATACATAATCGATCTTTGCCAGAGGCTCTGCTTCGATCACTGCTCGCATTTTTCCGAGAAGCTCTTCTGCCGGGATTCCTGCGTGAATGGCTTCCTGTCCGGCTTTTACTGCCTTTGACAGGCAAAGAGCTGCTTTTCTCTCTTCAGGGCTTAAGTATGTATTTCTGGAGGATTTTGCAAGTCCGTCCTCCTCACGGATGATCGGACAGCCTACGATCTCAATATCGAAGTTCAGATCACGCACCATCTTGCGGATGATGGCCAGCTGCTGTGCGTCTTTCTGTCCGAAATATGCTCTGTCCGGTGCCACAATATGGAACAGCTTGGTCACAACGGTACACACACCTTTGAAATGGATCGGACGTGTTTTTCCGCAAAGTGTCTCTGACAGAGTATCTATACTTACAAATGCGTGGGGATCATGATACATCTCGGAAGGCTCCGGGCAGAAGATCAGGTCTGCTCCCAGGCTTTCGCAGAGTTTGCTGTCACGCTCAAAGTCTCTCGGGTAGGCTTCCAGGTCCTCGGTAGGACCGAACTGTGTAGGATTGACGAAATCGGATACCACTACGATGTCGTTCTGTTCTCTGCATTTTTTGATCAGACTTGCATGTCCCTCATGAAGAAATCCCATTGTTGGAACAAGACCTATAGTTTTACCTTCTTTTTTCCATGCTTTGATCTGTTTTCTTGTTTCTTCTACTGTTTTTGTTACCTGCATTGTGCTCTCCTCTTTTCCGGTTCTGGAACCGGTTTTCTTAATAGATTCGAGATAGCCTCTTTTCTGAATTCACCTTCGTCTTATTATCTTCCTGATCTGCGTCAGGCCATATCCTTCAGCAGTCCGTGTTTCTCATAATTGGTCACTCTGCTGATCCTGTTCTCTTCATCTACAAATACAACTGCAGGCTTGTGAGTACGGGCTTCTTCCTGCTCGTACTGTGCGTAAGCCATGATGATGATCTTGTCACCGGTGCTTACACATCTTGCTGCTGCTCCGTTCAGGCAGATCATACCGCTTCCGCGTTCTCCGCAAATGGTGTATGTCTCGAAACGGCTGCCGTTGTTCACATCTACGATCTGGACCTTCTCATATTCCAGTATCCCGGCAGCTTCCAGCAGTTCCTCATCCACAGTGATACTTCCTACATAATCCAGTTCCGCCTGGACAACGGTTGCTCTGTGGATCTTTCCTTTTAACATCTCTATTGTCATCTTATATAAGTCCTTTCCTGCAGGGAATAATTTTCAAGTGGATAAAAGCATCCGCTTCTGTATTTAATAAAAAAGCGTCTCGGGGTACACTTCGACCCTGAAACGCGTCTGATTGATTCCCTGTATATTGAGTCCTGTTTTTTATACACGAAAAGCATGCTCTTCAACAGTTGCTCAAAATTCCCATAACTGTTGTAACGCCTTCGTTATCATCGATACAGGCTCGTATCTTTTATAATTTTCATATATCCGTCCGTTCCCGATCCCGGGTTCCGGCTGGCTATTTTTATATAAGATTCCAGTGATTTCAGCCAGAGTATAGTTTTGAGTCCAAATACTATCTCTGTGGGGTATTATTGCACCCCGACACTGGTTTGTCAATAATTTTCATATTCTCTAGTATCGTGAATGGCAGTAATAATCTCAAAACCAGTTACTTTCACCAAAAAACCCTCCCACACAGCAATTTCTCTGCCATGTGAAAGGGCTTTAGCTTTCTTCCTTTATACATATTATTTATGGATATGCACATCCAGCTGATTATAAGGAATCTCAATTCCATAATAATCAAAATCTTCCTTGATCCTCTGGTTCAATCTCCATCTGGCTGCCCAGTAGCGGTCGGTATCTACCCAGACACGAAAGCCCATGATCACAGAGCTTTCTGCCAGCTCGTCTACGAATACCACCATCTCTTCGTCTTCTCTTGTATCCGGATCCTCGGTGAGGATATCTTCCAGGATATCCTTGGCCTTCTGGATATCTGCATTGTAAGAGATCCCCACTTTGATCTCCAGCCTTCGCTGATCCCTTGCTGTTACGTTGGTGATGGTCACATTGGAAAGAGTACCGTTCGGGATCACGATGTGCTTGTTATCAATGGATAACAACGTTGTATAACAGATCTCGACCTTGGCTACCGTTCCCTCGCTTCCGTCCTGTCCGTTAACGATGATGTAATCCCCTACCTGGAAAGGCTTGAACAGAAGAAGCATCATACCTCCTGCCAGGTTGGCAAGTCCGCCCTGGAGGGCAAGACCCATAGTAACACCTGCAGTTCCGAGAAGTGCTGCCAGAGATGATTCCTTTACTCCAAAGCTTGTGGATATGTTAAAGATCAGGAGTATGTAAAGTATGATCTTGACCAGTGAGGACATAAACTGTGCCACTCCTGTATCCAGCCTGGATTTTGTCAGTGATTTCCTCACAAACTTTACGATCCATTTAATTACCGTGCTTCCTACCCAGAAAGCAACAATAGCCAGAACAACCTTGATTCCGAATTTCGTGATGTCCGGCAGATAATTTTCAAACATCTGCCTGTACTGGCTTACCTGATTTCCGACCTCCTGCACGGTCTGTACAGTACTATCCAAATATAATCCCTGCTACTAAAAACATATACATATGTGTATATGCTAGATGATTTACTACAATCTCACGATTTGTAGTTACTGCTTCAACGTATATGCTTTTGATGATATAAATATCAATCTACTCACAAGTTCTTGTACACTCCACAGTCGTAAATTCCCGACTAAGCCATCGGTACATATCTGTATAGTCTTGTATATGACATTATACAGACTTCATCTAAATAGCTTTTCCTTTCTTAATATTTGTTTTTCTTTGCTACTTGGTTTTCGTAGACTTATACCATTACTCAATTACAACCATCAAGGTTCTACCCTATAGTTAGCAAGGCTGTTTCAACTTGCACTGGTTCATTTCCTGTAATTCCAGTAGTTTTAAGTTACCAACTAGTGTTTTGGATTTTAAACACCTTTGAGTGTATTTACTCACATTTGTTGACATTTCTGATTACATATGTATCCCTCTTGTCTGATCGATCATTCGATATACATATGCGGATCGATCTATGTATTCCTGATGTAAACATTCCCTATAATCCGCATCTGGTAATATAATAATACAGCAGTGGTTTTTCCCTGTAAACCTGATTTCTCCGGTTCTATAAAGTATAGGGTATAAACCACTGCTGTATTTCTGTTATAGCTTTATTGTATATCTGTCCGGTAATCCGCCGCAGAATGCTGCTGAATATACATTACTGTTCACTCTGTTCTCAGTAACACGCCTGGCGATGCACAGAATTTATGCTGATCGCATAAATTCGCGCGGTATGTCTCGGATTTTCTCTTTATTTACTGATTCCCTTCATGGAAAGGCTGATACGTTTTTTCTTCATATCAACACCAAGAACACGGACATCCACGATATCTCCCACACTGACTGCTTCCAGCGGATGTTTGATGAATTTCTCGCTCATCTCGGAAATATGGACCAGGCCATCCTGATGCACACCGATGTCCACAAAAGCACCGAAGTCAATAACATTGCGGACAGTTCCCTTGAGGACCATGCCTTCTTTCAGGTCCTTCATATCCAGGACATCGGTACGGAGGATCGGTTTCGGCATCTCGTCACGTGGATCTCTGGCAGGTTTTTCCAGTTCCTTTACGATATCACGTAAGGTTGGCTCTCCGATCTCCAGCTCCTTTGCCAGTTTTCCGTAATCGCGGATCTGCCCAGAAATACCGGTAAGCTTACGCTCTGCCACATCTTCCGGTGTGTAGCCCAGCTTTTCCAGGAGTTTTTTTGCTGCGTCATAGCTTTCCGGATGGACACTGGTTGCGTCCAGAGGATTTTTGCCTCCTGTGATCCGTGTGAAACCTGCACACTGCTCAAAGGCTTTCGGACCAAGCTTGGCAACCTTAAGAAGTTCTCTTCTTGTCTGGAAACGGCCGTTTTCCTCACGGTAGGCTACAATATTCTTTGCGATGGCCTTGCTGATTCCGGAAATATACTCCAGAAGGGATGCAGACGCAGTATTCAGATCCACTCCGACCTTGTTTACACAATCTTCCACAACGCCGTTAAGGGCTTCTCCCAGCTTTTTCTGGTTCATATCATGCTGATACTGACCGACACCGATGGATTTCGGATCGATCTTTACAAGCTCTGCAAGCGGATCCTGTACACGTCTTGCGATGGATGCGGCGCTTCTCTGTCCAACATCGAAATTCGGGAATTCTTCCGTAGCAAGCTTGCTTGCGGAATATACAGAAGCACCTGCCTCGTTGGTGATAACATACTGGACCTTTTCCGGGATTTCCTTAAGAAGCTCCACGATGATCTGCTCGGATTCTCTGGATGCCGTTCCGTTTCCTACAGAGATCAGTGTCACATGATATTTGCTGATAAGCTTTTTCAGGGTTTCCTTTGCGGCACGGATCTTGGTCTCATTGGTTGGTGCTGTGGGATAAATAACTGTGGTATCCAGAACCTTTCCGGTAGGATCTACCACTGCCAGCTTGCATCCGGTACGGAAGGCAGGGTCCCAGCCAAGAACTACCTGTCCTGCAATTGGAGGCTGCATGAGAAGCTGCTCCAGATTTTTGCCAAAGACATGGATGGCACCATCCTCTGCTGCCTCTGTAAGGGCGCTTCGGATCTCACGCTCAATAGCCGGTCCGATGAGACGTTTATAGCTGTCCTCAATGGCTTCTTTCAGAACAGGTACAGTGTATGGATTATCGCGGACGATCACCTGTTTTTCAAGATAACGGATGATCTCTTCCTCAGGTGCAAGGATCTTCACAGTAAGGAATTTCTCTTTCTCACCACGGTTCAGAGCAAGGACACGATGACCTGCAAGCTTTTTCACCGGCTCCTCAAAGTCATAATACATCTCGTATACAGACTGCTCCTTCTCATCTCTTGCGGTAGAACATATAGTTCCCTTATCCATTGTTCTCTTACGGATACTGATACGATAATCTGCTTCATCAGAAATGTGTTCTGCAATGATATCTCTGGCACCGCTGATGGCCTCTTCCACAGTTTTGACTTCTTTTTCCTCAGAAAGAAATGTTTTTGCCTCTTCTTCAAGAGGTTTCTTCGTCATCTGGAGAAGGATGATGTCGGCCAGCGGTCCCAGACCTTTTTCCCTGGCGATGATGGCACGTGTACGGCGCTTCGGGCGGTACGGACGGTAAAGATCCTCTACCACAACGAGTGTCTGCGCTGCCTCGATCTGTTTCTTCAGCTCCGGAGTCAGCTTGCCCTGCTCCTCGATGCTGCCCAGAACCTGAGCCTTTTTATCCTCAAGATTTCTTAAATAAGTAAGTCTCTCATTAAGATTACGAAGCTGTTCGTCGTTCAGTGTACCGGTTGCTTCCTTACGGTATCTGGAAATAAAAGGAATGGTGCAGCCTTCATCGATCAGCTTAACCGCTGCCTCGACCTGCCATTTCTCAACGTTCAATTCTCTGGTAATTACCTGAATAATATCCATTTTTATCTTTCTCCCGTTGTTTCAAATTTGCCTGAGGCTGCTTTTTCCTCTTTACACAGCTTCTGACATTTATCAAAGATCAATCTGTGCGATCACGTCCTTCAGAGCATTGGCGCTTGCATGAAGCTTCTCTGTCTCCTCCTCGGTCAGCGGAACACGAACGATACGTTTTACACCTTCCGGTCCGATAGAAGCCATGGTACTAAGACATACATCTTCAACACCGTACTCTCCGTGAAGCATGGTTGATACACTGACTATTGTATCAGATGCTGCAAGAAGAAGCGAGCAAAGTCTGCAAACAGATACGGCTACCGCATAAAATGTAGCACCCTTCTTGGCGATCACAGTTGATCCTGAAGTATGAACATACTCCAGAACCTCTTCTCTGTCAAGTGGTTGCAGATCTTTCTGATCCTCATGAACGATCTTGTCAAACTCATCAAGGGTCGCACCTGCAACAAAGGCTCTGGACCACGGTACAAAGGAAGTATCTCCATGCTCTCCGAATACATAGGCGTGGATGTTTTTCTCAGATACACCGTAGTGCTGAGAAAGTCTGCAGCGGAGACGGGCCGTATCCAGGGCGGTTCCGGAACCAAGGATCTGATTTTCCGGCAGTCCGGAAAGCTTTGCAAATGCATAAGTCATAATATCACATGGATTACTTACGATAATATAAAGCGCTTTGGGAGCCACCTTTACGATCTCCGGAGTAATACTCTTCATAATGTTGACGTTGGTCTGTGTCAGCTCGATGCGAGTCTGTCCCGGTTTTCTGGCAATACCGGAAGTGATGATCACAATGTCAGAATCTACAGCATCCGGGTAATCTCCTGCCACGATGGAGATCGGCTCACGGAAACTGGTTCCCTGCTCAATATCCATAACCTCACCTTCAGCCTTATCTTTGTTAATATCGATCAGAACAATCTCTGATGCAATACTCCTCTGTGATAAGGTATAAGCGATAGTTGCTCCTACACTTCCTGCTCCGATGATCGTAATTTTACTGCTCATATTTGTTCTCCTTTCAGCGTTGTTTGTCATTTTAATAACAACTTTAATTACACACATTCAAACATAACATAAAACATTGCCCTGTGCAATAAAAATTTTATTGTATTTCTCAGGTTAATTCCCGCTAATTTGTATTTCAAATTATTTAAACCGATTATATTTTCTGATATTTTCCCTATTATTCTGTATACATTCCTGTTATTTTTTTATCGATTTATAGAAGCAATTTCAGAAACCTAGCAAAAAACCTCTGAACTTCAAAAAAAATCAAGAAGTCCAGAGGTTTCTTTCACCTCTTATTATTGGCTTAGATTCAGATGTTTATAGCTGCTCCAACGTTCACCCGGTTAATTCTTTGCCTGGGCAAGGGCCTTTTGTGCAGCGTCCAGGATCCCTTCGGAGGAATATGTGGCTCCGCTGACAGTATCGATTCCATCCGCCGACTGGTTTGCCATGATCTGAGAATAGATCGTGCTCCATGCAGGATCAAAAAATTCCGGTGTATCCTGATTTGTCTGCTCAATGGATACGATCTGGCCTCCTGAGATCGTAATTGTCAGATATGTTTTTCCTCCATATCCAAAAGCCGAGCCTGTATACGTTCCATCTCTGTACATTCCCACCGGTTCCGGTGCTTCCGTTGGCTCCGGTGTTGCATCCGGCTCATCTGTCCCTGGTGTTGGAGTTACATTGGGTTTTTCAGGAACCGGCGTCACATCCGGGTCGTCCGGCTCCGGCGTCGGGGTTGCTGCCGGCGTCTCTGTTGGCTTCGGTGTGGCTGTTGGTTTCGGCGTTGCCGTAGGTTTCGGTGTGGCTGTTGGCTTTGGTGTCGGTTTCTTTGTCGGAGTTGGTGTCGGTTTCTTTCCATACTCCGGATTGATCGCTTCTTTAAGAGCTTTTTTTACAGCGTTGAGAATTCCGTTGGAGGAATAGGTTGCTCCGCTGACTGCATCAATATCATCTACAGAATCCGTACCAATGATCTGTTCCTCCAGCACGCTCCATGCTTTTTCAAAAAACTGCTCCGTGTCCGTATTTTCCTGTTTCAGGGCTTCGATCACTCCATCCTTGATGGTCACAGTTACCTTCACGTCTCCATTGAAGCCCTTTGCCGAAGCTGTATATTTACCGTCCAGATATTTTTGGGGACTGTCCGGATCTTCCGGTTTCTTTGTAGGAGATGGTTTTTTTGTAGGTGACGGAGCTGATGTCAGAGTTGGTAAAGCAGTTGCTGCAGGTGTAGGGGTGACCTGCTGGCTGTTTCCATCTGCCGCTGCCTGGGAGAGGGCATTCTGAACTGCCTGGATGATTCCGTTGGAGGAATAGGTTGCTCCACTTACTGCATCTACATTCGGTGTATTTCCGGCGATCATCCTGCTGATCACACCCTGAGCTGACGCAAAATACGACGCAGTTTCTCCAGATGCCTCCAGAATATCAATGGCTGCAATCTTTCCACCGCTGATTGTTACTCTCACGCGAATCGTCCCGCCAAATCCGGTTCCGCTTCCTTCATACGTACCGTCCTTATATCCATCTGCCGGAACGCTTGCTACCGGTGTCTGCGTGGTTCCCTGTCCTGCGGCGCTGGCATTGCTTTTTGCAGATTCGGAAACCTTTCTTGTACCGGAGCTTTTTTTCGCTGCTGTTTTTTTTGAACTTTTTTTAGATAAGCTCTTCTTTTTTGTTGTACTGTTTTTCTCAGCTGTGGCAGTTGTGCTGTCAGAAACAGTATTTTCTTTTTCATACCCGAGATATTTTTCCAGCTCTGAAGCAGACATTACGGTCGTCTCTGCTTGCCCGACTGCTTCTGTCTCTCCATCAGAGCCCTTCGCCTTTATGCCTGAAAACACAAGCGCCGCAATCACAGCAGCTGCAGGAACCAGCTTGGTCCAGGGTATCTTCGGAGTATTTTTTTCCTCCTGCTTTTTATCTTTCAGATCTTTTTCCATGCTTCCTTACTCTCTCCTCTTTTCTTGCGGCCTCTGTCAGACATTGCTCTTCAGAAATCAGCAGACCTCTGCCGCAGACATTGCTCTATGTCTGCGGCAGAGGCTTCTGGATATCTGTGATCACATTCGGTTCAACAGTGAAATTATTTAACTGTTACCACAAATTTCTTTGTAATTCCGTTGCATTTCACTGTGATCGTTGCTTTACCTTTTTTGATTCCCTTTACAACACCCTTGCTGTTTACAGCTGCAACTTTTTTATTGCTGCTTGTATATGTAACCTTGCCTGCAGGTGCTGCTTTGGATCTGATGGTTGTTGTTTTACCTTTTTTGATCGTTGCAGAAGATTTTACAAGACTGAATGCAGGATTCTTGACAACTACTTTGCAGGTTGTCTTCAGGGCTCCTGCCTTTGCTGTAATCGTAACGGTTCCTGCTTTGATTCCTTTTACAACACCTGTTTTACTGTTTACGGTTGCAACCTTTGTGTTGCTGCTTGTGTATTTTACAGTTGCAGATGGTGTTGCAGTTGCTTTTACAGTTGCTGTTTTTCCTTTGTAGATCGTTACGGAAGCCTTTGCGAATTTAATTGTAGAAGCTTTTACTGTTACCTTGCAGGTTGCTGTGGCATTTCCGACCTTTGCTGTGATAACTGCTGTTCCGGCTTTTACGCCTTTAACAACACCCTTGCTGCTTACCGTTGCAACCTTTGTGTTGCCGGACTTAAATGTTACTGCTGCATCGCTGTCATTTGTTGTTGCCTTAAGAGTCGTTGTTTTTCCTGTATATACAGCTGCTGCTGTCTTATCAAGTGTAACTGTTACCTTCTGAAGCTCTTTCTCTGCTCCCTGAAGATGTTCAAGTGCTTCATTTACCTCAGCCTGACTTGCATCTGTTTTTGCAAGAATGTCTTCTGCTTCCTGAAGCTCACCGGCAAAGGACTTCCAGGTTGCAATTGTGTAATCTGCCTCTGCCAGAGCCTTTGCAGCTTCCACTTCTGTTTTAAGACTTGTAAAATCAGTCGGCTCCATTGTAGGATTTACGATATTCTCTGCAGTTGCCTGGAAGCTGTAGGTATAGTCATTATATCCAAGAGCATACACTGTCAGTTTCCAGTATCCTGTTCCGTCTGTTCCTCCCGGAAGCTTGCAGCGTGCAGATTTTGTAAGTCCAAGCTGGATTCCCATTGCTTTATGCATCCAGTTATCTGCGGCAAACTTGGTTCCATAAGAAGCGAGGCATTTCGTATATGTAGAATCATCTCCATAATAATCCCAGCGTACAGCCTGCATATTTGCACCAAGATCGCCATAATTTCCATTGAGATCCACACGGAGGAATTCGCCGTAGCTTCCGCTTGCTGCTTTTACACTCGGCTTGATCTCTGTTGCTGTTTTTAACGCCTGATCCTTGATACCGGAAGCTGTTCCGTCTGATTTTCTTGCTGTAAATGTAAAGCCGTCACCATTTTTCTCCACATATTTCAGACCATTTGTCTGTGCATTTACGTCTGCCACAAGGCCTTTGTAATACTGGAGATTGTTTTCACTGTATCCTCCGGAGAGCACAGCTCCATCCTGTACGACATTATACTTTTTGCAGAAATCTGCAAAATCTGCGGTCTTAACTGCTACCGGGACATATTTCAGACCATATATCTCATAATGATCCATCGTATAGGTTTTTCCATCTTCTGTTGTTATACTGCCTCTGTTCCATTTTACCTTGGAACCGTCTGTAAGATAAAGTGTGCTTCCTTTATCCTCCCAGTAGGATACGTCGAATCTGGTTCCGTCTTCAGCAATGATCGTAGCTTCTGTCTGATAGCTTCCTCTGTGGAGTCCATGATTTGCAGTCGCTCTTGTTACTGTATCAAAAGCTCCTGTATCAAACTCACTATGTGAATCCTTCTCTTCTGAAGAGCTTGTATCTCCAGCTGCATATACGCCTTCTGCTGCCCAGTACTCACCCCAGGTAAGTCCTGCATATACGTACTGATACTCGCCTGTCAGCTGGTCAGAATCGGAAAATGCTTCCGCCACTTCATCGCCTTCTGTGAAATCCTCTTCCCCTGTAGAGAACGGGTCTGCTTCCTCTGCTGTCTCATCCAGAGTCTCGACAGCTTCTGTATCTTCCTGCTGGATATCCTCTGTCTCGTCTGCAGCAGCTTCTGGTACTGCTACATCCTCTGCTGCTTCTTCTGTTATGTCTGCAGCATCCTCTGCCGTTTCCTCTGTGCTAAAATCCTCCGTATCTCCTGCCTCTGCCTCGGAAACCACGGCTGCATCAAAATCAGATGCCATTACAGCGGTCGGAAAGGTTGTTGCTGCCACTGCAAGACTTAAAATGCATGGAGCTGTTTTTTTCAATAGATTCCACTTCTGCATTGCTTATTCCTCCTAAAAATATGATATATTTATAGAACCCTTTCCAGGTTTACTATCGCAAGTACTGCGGATATGAGCATTCCCCTCTGCCAAACGTCATAAACCGGATCGCCGGGAGATCAGCTTCACTCTGCAATATCCTCCACACTGTAGGAATCCGCAAGCAGGCTAAACCGCTCTTTCATCCCCTCAGTGAGATATACATGATGGTCTTCATCCACAAAAAGTCCGTCTGCACCGTAAGCTTTCAACAGCTGTGTCCCTTTTTCCACCCCCAGCACAAAACATGCTGTGGAAAGCGCATCTGCCTCCAGACCTGAGTCACAGACTACCGTTACCCCGGTCACTCCGCTTTCTGCCGGATAGCCGGTAGACGGGTCCATAATGTGGTGATACCTTACACCATTTTCGATAAAATATTTCTCATAATCTCCGGATGTGGAAAGAAATTCTGTACCATTTAAGGCAACCACACCAAGATAGTCATCCTCATTTTCAGCTCTGGGATCTGTCACTGCCACATTCCAGGAAGAACCATCCGGCTTGCTTCCGTAGGTCATGACACTGCTTCCTCCCAGATTCATAAGTGCTGCTGTTACATCCTTCTTTGTTTCCAGTTCTTTAAGGATCAGGTCACAGCCAATACCCTTTCCCGCTGCTCCAAGATCCAGAGAACAGCCCTCCTCCATGTGGACCGTATTTCCGTCAAGAAAAATCTTCTGATATCCGGAATCCTTCAGAACATTCTTAATTTCTGCTTCTTCCGGAATTTTCTGGTTTTCCCCTCCAATATCCCACAGGCGGATCAGCTTCCCGATGGTTGGGTCAAAGGCTCCGTCAGAATCCTCTGCGATCTTCAGAAGACGTTTCAGGTATCCGGAAAGCTCGTCGGAAATCTCCGTATCTTTTCCGCTGTCTGCATTCACCTTATAGATCTGGGACTTCTCATTGGTCCAGGAAAGAAGGTTCGTCTCCACATCTGTCAGCACAGCTGTCAGCTTACTGTTTATATCGTCACCTGTGGTATAGAGTGTTTCTGATACCACAGTATCCATTGCAAAATCTGTATCGGTATATGTCTGTACATCATTTTCCGAAGCGGCCATGCACAGCACAGGAAACAACACCGCAATTCCTGTAAATGTAACTGCTGCCAGAAAAGTTTTCTTTTTCAGAGCCTGATATCTCATAGATCATTTTTCCTCAATTGTTCCAATATGAATATTTTTTCTCGGGCAGGCTGCGGCACATGCGTGACAGCAAAGACATTCGCCGGATCTGCCTGTGTCGCCGTCGATATCCAGATGAGCCGGACATCTTTTTTTACAGAGACCACATTTCGGCGGACATTTCTCACGGTTTCTCCGAAACAGTGCGCCCGGAAGGATTGGCATTAATGCAAAAACCGCTCCCATGGGACAGAGAAACTGGCAGAAAAACCTTTCCTGTGTACACATTCCCACAATGATCAGCACCAGGAGCACAATTCCCACCAGATATTTGCTGTTCGGGAGCCGTCCTGCCGTGAGCATGGAAAAAACATCCCACGGGCTGGTTCCCGTAAGCTTTCCGTATACACCTGTAAGGCAGGAAAGCAGGATCAGTGCCAGTACGATATATTTAACTTTCTGAAACCCGTGAACCATTTTTTCGGAAAGAGCCGGTTTCTTTTTTTTGTGAAAGCATTTCATCCGGATCCAGGAAAAGCCTTCATATACGGCATCTCCGAAAGATCCGAATGCACACGCATATCCGCAGAAATGTCTTCCGAAAAAGCAGGTAAAGATCAGAAGCACTGCCGTTACAGTCAGAAAGGAATTCCACTCCACCGGCTGACCGGCCGCAATGGCAAGAAAGATCGATTTGATTCCTGCAAAGGCTGTAGAAAACAGGGACGGGGCGGCAATAAAAAATGCCAGCTGTATTCCCGCACGCATCAGCCTTACCTCCCGCTGTCTTTTTTTCATGAGTTTTCCGCCTTTCCAAGTGCCGCATCCACTGCGTTCAGGATTCCTGTGGAGCTGAACGTTGCTCCGGATACGGTATCCACATCTGTACTCTGAGCACTCAGGATGGAATCGATCACGCTCTCTGCCTGTGAAAGATATGCACTGTCCTCACCTGGGGCGCTGACTACGTTGATGGATGTGATCTCATCACCGGCAAGTGTCACTTCCACCTGAATGGTCCCGCCGTATCCCTCAGCTTCTCCTGTGTAGGTTCCATCTTTATATACATTATCGGAATCTGCGGTTGCTGTGTCCTCTGCGTCTGCATCGGATACATTGCCGTCTGAAGTGTCTGTTGTTTTGTCATCGCCTGCTGTATCTGCATCACTGCTGCCTGATCCTACAGATGCTGCCTGATTCTGCATACGATTTACATAACTCGTCTCCAGCGCACTGAGAAGTTCATTCTGCTGCTCCTGAAGTGTATCTATCTTATCTGTCAGAACCGCGATCTCTTTTTCATTTGCCTGGGCTTTCATGCTGCTGTTATAAAAAAGTACAGCCAGGATCACCAACAGTAAGGAGATCACTCTCATATAAAAATTCTGATTTTTCATCTCTTTTCTCCCTTGTATTTTTAACAATTCTGTAAATTGCTGCATCAGACTCACGCTATGCGAACATATATTGCTACGTCAGATGCTCTCGATCCAGTCCTGTAATCTGCGTATAACTGTCTTTTGGATAAATTATATAGTTTTTATCCATATACATAAATTAGTTTTGATTAATCTTTTTTGTGAAATTAGACGATGCTAACTTACAGTTAGGTATTATATCACCTGTTTTTTTTCTTGTCTACACTTTTGTTAGTAGTTTATAACTTTTTCCAATATGGATTTTTCTGTTTTATGTCTTTTATAAAAGAAAAATCATCGCCACTCCTCCCTTTCCGTTGGGAACAGCTGTATGAATTATGGTTAGATATCATTAACTTATGTTTGCCTTTTAATTTCGATTATGATATGATTTTTCTGAATCTGTAACAGAAATGGAGATTTGTTTTGAAGAAAAAAGAATTGATTTTTATTGCCGGGATCCTGATTCTGGCGGGGGTTCTCTGGCTTGGTTTTCAGATTGCGGGGAAACGTTCCCATAATACGATCCGTATTACCGTTGACGGAAAAGAATTCGGAACCTATTCGCTTTCCCAGGACCAGATCATCCACATCGGAGACACCAATGTCTGCGAGATCAAAGATGGAAAAGTTACAATGATCGAAGCAACCTGCCCGGATCATTACTGTATGAAACAGAAGGCTGTGGACGAGCACGGCGGTTCCATCATCTGCCTTCCTAATAAGGTTGTGATAGAAGGGGAAAATACTGCAGAGGATTCGGATTCGGAGAGTTCGCCTAAAATTGATGCGGTGACATAAAATTTCCGGAGAATATGCGTAATACGTGTTCTCCGTAGAGTTTTCTCTGACAGACGGTATTCTGTCTGTGCTGTTTCTGCAACGATATTCCTGCAACAAATGAAAGGATTTATTTATGAAACGAAAAACAGCTTATCTCGGATTATTTGCCGCAGTAGCGATCATTTTTGGATATGTGGAGTCTCTGGTCCCTGTATTTACAGGAATTCCGGGTATCAAGCTCGGGCTTGCAAACCTGGCGGTGCTTTTTATACTGGACCGATATTCTGTAAAAGAAGCGGCTCTCGTGTCCGTTGTCAGAATCCTGGTGATCGGATTTATGTTTGGAAATCTGTTCAGTATTTTGTATAGTCTGGCTGGCGCTGCGCTTAGCCTGACTGTGATGGATCTTTTGAAAAAACATTCCGGCTTCAGTCTGATCGGTATCAGTGTGGCCGGTGGTGTCACACATAATATCGGGCAGCTGATCGTTGCCATGATCGTGGTGAGCAATACGAGTTTGATGGTTTATGCACCGGCACTGCTGGTGGCAGGAGTCCTGGCGGGGATTCTCATAGGTGGGTTGACAAAGGAGGTTGTGGGACGACTTCCTTTGAATCTATAATTATGTGGTTTGCTTTTTGGATTATGGTTTTCACTTTTTGAAGTGAGGGGAAATTGTGTGGTTTGATTTTTTAGATTATAGTTTTCACTTTTTGAAGTGAGATAAATTGGGTAGTTTGATTTTTTGGGATTGTAGTTTTCACTTTTTGAAGTGAGAGGAAATTGGATGGTTTGATTTTTTTGGATTATAGTTTTCACTTTTTGAAGTGAGATAAATTGGATAGTTTGATTTTTGGGGATTGTAGTTTTCACCTTTTGAAGTGTGAGGAAATTGGATGGTTTGATTTTTTTGGATTATAGTTTTCACTTTTTGAAAGTGGGTAATTTGCGAGAAGGGGAAGCACTCATAGTTGCGAAGGCCGTCTCCCCTTCTCGCGCTCTTCCCCTCCTGGCCACGCCACTGTGATGCGTTGTGGAATGTGTAAGTGTATCGGCTCAGTCCTGTATTCTGCTGTATCGGCAGTGACAGGCTGAGCCGATTATTGATTCGGCCTTGCATTCTGCTGCACTGGCAGTAGCAGGCTAAGCCGATTATTGATTCTGTCTTGTATTCTGCTGCACTGGCAGTAGCAGGCTGAGCCGATTATTGCTTCGGCACTGTATTCTGCTGTACCGACAGTAGCAGGCTGAGCCGATTGTTGCTTCGGCGCTGATTATTGCTTCTTCACTGTTTATCGCTTCTGGCTGAATGGGAAAGTGGACTGCGTAGCGGGCTTGTTCTCTGGATTGTGGTGTATCGCTGTTATTCAGGAACAGGCTTCGCCAATATATTTACGTCAGCATAAATCGGCTCAACCTTCCACAGCCAACGTAGTAGAATCCATCGCCCCTCCAATATCTTCACATATTTCTACAACCTACAATAGCTGCGTGCCCGGAAAGGGGGAGCTCGAGGGGGAAAAGCGGGCTTCGCAACTTTGAGTGCTTTCCCCCTCGTACCTGCCCATGCCAAAATGGTCCCCCTGAAAGGGAAAGTACCTGCGTTTCAAGCATCCCCCCGGAAAGGGCATCACCTGCGTTTCATGCATCCTCCCGGAAAGGGAAAACATCCTCCGGAAGGCGATCAGGCTTCGGTTTCATCGTGGAACTGCGGGATCGGAGTTACCGGGGGATAAGAATCCACCGGAGGTTCATCAAACTCTCCGGAAATATTCCGATAGAAAACTGCCATACAGGTTTCTATATAAGGCACCAGCCAGATCAGTGCCAGATACAATGTAAATATGGAAAAAATGATCCACGGAACAAAACTTAAGAGCATTTTCATATATTCCCAGTAATGTCCCTTCATAAGCTTTGCACTGGCTTTCAGTGCCTGCACTCCTTTTATGTCCGAATTATCGGACAGGATGTAATAGCTCATGGTGAACGGCATAGCTGCCAGCAGGTTCAGCGCGAACCCGAGAAGTGTGAGCAGCATGTAAGTTACTGCCCAGTTCATCTGCTCCTCCGTTGTATTTCCCATATTGCTTGTAAAAGAAAACCACGCCAGTGGAAGTGATGTCACCAGATTGATCAATGCCAGCACAAAGGATGCCACGATCACATGATCCGGCTGATGGCTGAAAAAGTACAGAAGGTCTCCGAAAGAGTAGGCTTCCCTTCTGGAAATATTCAGATAGATCCGGTAAAGTCCTGCGGAAAAAATACAGATCACCAGAGAAAGAACAAAGCTGAATACCTCTCCTCCAATGATCGCATACAGGGAATCTCCCGGAAAAAGTGCTGTGGAAATATAGCTTGAAACTGCGCTCATCGCCGCAACCGCAATACTCCCGATCACAGGGACCGTAAAATTACCGGCCAGAGTTTCCCCTGCCAGCTTCTTACAGCCCTTCAGATTTTTTCTCATAATTCTGTATCCCTTCGTTATAGAAGGCGGAGACTCATCCAAGCCTCCGCCCTGTCATTTTTTACTTCAGATATATCATATTCTCATATTTCACATCTGTTTAGTCTGCAAGATTAAACGCATCATGTACCGCATTCATGGCACGTACGCCATCTTTCTCGTTAATGAGAACCGTCACACGGATCTCAGATGTTGCGATCATATTGATGTTCACACCCTCATTGTAAAGGCTCTCGAACATTTTTGCAGCAACACCCGGATTGCTCATCATACCTGCTCCTACAATAGAAAGCTTGGCAATGTTTTTCTCCGCATGAAGCTCAGAATAGGCGATGCGTGCCTGGTTAGCTTCCAGAACACCCATTGCATCGTCCAGATCATTTTTATCAACAGTAAAGGAAATGTCCTTGGTTCCGGCACGGCCGATAGACTGAAGGATCATATCCACATTGATATTTTTCTTAGCCAGGGTATCAAAAAGCTTAAATGCCACTCCTGGTGAATCTTTAAGTCCGATCACAGCAATACGTACTGCATCTGTATCCAGAGCAACACCGCTGATCAGCATTCTCTCCACTGTTACTTCCTCCTTTACCACAGTTCCTTCGCTGTTGTTGAGACTGGAACGTACCACCAGCGGCACGCCGTATTTCTTTGCCATCTCCACAGAACGGTTATGAAGCACTCCCGCACCCAGAGTTGCCAGATCCAGCATTTCATCGTAAGTGATCTCCTTAAGCTTGCGGGCATTCGGAACCTTACGCGGGTCAGCGGTATAAACACCGTCCACATCGGTATAGATCTCACAGGCATCTGCATGAAGCGCTGCCGCAAGAGCTACGGCTGTGGTATCAGAACCGCCACGTCCAAGTGTGGTATAGTCATTATATTTATCAATGCCCTGGAAGCCTGTGACCACAACGATCCTGCGGTTATCCAGCTCTCTGCGGATACGTGCCGCCTCGATCTTTTTCAGGCGTGCGCTGCCATGTGCACTTGTTGTGTGCATAGCTACCTGAAAAGCGTTCAGAGAAACAGCCGGTACTCCCAGACTGTCCATAGCCATGGACATCAGTGCCACTGACATCTGCTCTCCGATGGTAAAAAGCATATCCATCTCACGTTTCGGAGGTTTGTCATTGATATCCTTTGCCATGGTGATCAGCTCATCGGTATACTTACCCATTGCAGAAAGCACGATCACCACGTCGTTTCCTTTTTTGTAATCTTCGATACATCTTCTGGCAACATTAAAGATACGCTCTTTGTTTGCCACAGAAGTACCGCCGAATTTTTTTACAATCAACATGTTCTTTTCTTCCCTTCGGCATCAATCCTTTACACGGATCATTGCCAGTACTTTTCCGGTGAGCTTGCTGATCTTCTCATAATATTCAGCCTGCTTCATCACCGGTGTAATAAATCCGAATTCGTCCGGAAGGTCATCCGGCTCGATGGTCTGTACATCACCAAAAGCTTTTTCCACTTCATCCATAGTAGTATCAGACACACGTACGAAGAAACGTCCCTCAACTTCATCCATATCCATAAGCTTCAGGGCATAGCTGCTCCAGTTTGTCATGATATTTCTGTGGAGATGCTTTGCTTCATCCACAACATCTGCAACTACTGCACTTGCAGTCGGAAGCTTACCTGCTCCGCTTCCGTAGAACATGGCATCTCCAAGAACATTTCCGTGCACAAATACTGCATTAAACACATCATTTACACTGTAAAGCGGGCTACTCTGGCCTACCAGGAACGGCGCTACCATTGCATAGAAAGAATCTCCGATCCTACGGCTTGTGGCAAGAAGCTTGATAGTCATGCCAAGCTCTTTTGCATATTCCATATCTGCCGGTGTGATCTTTGTGATTCCTTCTGTATAAATATCCTCGTAATTCAGGAATTTTCCGTATGCAAGTGAAGAAAGGATGGCGATCTTACGGCATGCGTCAGCACCTCCTACGTCTGCAGTCGGATCTGCCTCTGCATAGCCCTTTGCCTGAGCTTCCTTCAGAACCGTATCAAAATCACAGTTCTCTGTGCTCATCTTGTAAAGCATGTAGTTGGTGGTTCCGTTAAGGATTCCTGTGATCTCATCGATCTCATCTGCTGTCAGTGAAGAATTCAGTGCGCGGATGATCGGGATACCGCCGCCGCAGCTTGCCTCAAAAAGGAAGTTGATATTTTTTTCTTTTGCGATCTCCATGAGCTCGGAACCATGCTTGGCTACCAGAGCCTTATTGGATGTGCTTACGCTCTTTCCTGCCTGAAGCGCTCTTTTTACAAAGGTATAAGCCGGCTCGATCCCGCCCATAACCTCAACAACAATATCTACCTCCGGATCGTTTACGATCACTTCATAATCATGAACCAGAACTTTCTCAACCGGATCTCCCGGAAAATCTCTTAAATCAAGAACGTACTTGATGTTAATCTCATCTCCAGCTCTCTTGTTAATGCTCTCATGATTGGTGTTGATGACTTCAACAACTCCGCTTCCTACTGTACCGTAGCCTAATACTGCTATGTTTATCATATGCTTACTCCCTGCCTAAAATTTTCAAATAGTGTATACCGTCTCTCTGCTCAATATCCTCCACCATAGCCTCTGCGTCGCCTTCTCCCGGAAGGATGTCAACGCTCAGCGTCAGCGTTGCGACTCCGTTAATGGGAATACTCTGATGTATGGTCAGGATATTACCGTGAAAACGGGCAATCGTCTGCAGCACCATTGATAAAAGCCCCGGCTCATCGTCCATCTGAATGATAAAGGTGATGGTCTTTCCCTTGGTCTCCTCGTGGAAAGGAAAAATATCGTCCTTATATTTGTAAAAAGAACTGCGGCTGATCCCGGTCCTTTCAGCAGCTTCCTGAACAGTAGCCACCCGTTTGGATTCCAGCAGTCTCTTGGCCTCAACCACCTTGAGAAGTACCTCCGGCACTGCCCGTTCTCTTACTACATAGTATTTTTTCTTTTCAACCTGTTTCTGCATAGCAACCTCTCTAACTGCTGTTCACATTGTGGCCAGCAGCCTCCTGTCCGTTTCATAAAGACAACTGTTTTTGTACAAGAGATATATTATCATAATAAAAGAAACTCCACAAGCGCTTTTTTGCCTGCGGAGTCCTTTTCTCTGTCTTTATGGGGTTCCGTGACAGTAATGTTATTCTTTCTTTTTCGCCAGCGCGATCCATTTCAGGTATGCATTGATAAAAATGTCAATACCACCGTCCAGAACTGCGTCAACATTACCGGTTTCTTCATTGGTTCTATGGTCTTTTACCATGGTATATGGCTGCAGGACATAGGAACGGATCTGGTTTCCCCAGCCGATATCTGTCACTTCGCCTCGAATGCCGGAAAGCTTCTCCTCGGCTTCCTGCTGTTTCAGCAGATACAGCTTGGCCTTCAGCATCTGCATGGCCTTATCCTTGTTCATGTGCTGAGAACGTTCATTCTGGCACTGTACCACGATTCCAGTCGGAAAATGGGTGATACGGATCGCAGAGGATGTCTTGTTGATATGCTGTCCACCGGCACCACTGCTTCGGTAGGTATCGATACGGATATCGTCATCATTGATCTCAACATCCAGATCCTTCTTGATATCCGGCATAACATCGCAGGATACAAAAGAGGTCTGTCTCTTTCCTGCTGCATTAAACGGAGAAATACGTACAAGACGGTGAACACCCTTCTCGGATTTCAGATAACCGTAGGCGTTCTCTCCGTTCACCTGGAAGGTTACGGATTTCACACCGGCCTCATCACCGTCAAGGTAATCCAGGACCTCCAGCGCAAAGCCTTTCTTCTCCGCCCATCTGCTGTACATACGATAAAGCATTCCGCACCAGTCGCAAGCCTCTGTTCCGCCGGCTCCTGCGTTCAGCTTGATGATGGCGTTCTCTCCGTCGTACTCTCCGGAAAGGAGTGTCTTCACACGGATGCTGTCAAAGCTTGCCTGGAACTCGTCCAGCATTTCCTGGATCTCAGGGACGATCTCAGGATCATTCTCCTCATATCCCATCTCGATCATAGTTTCCATATCTTCCATCTGCGTTTCCAGATTATGGTATGTCTCAATATCGTCCTTGAGACTCTTTAACTGTTTCATCTTCATCTGGGATGCTTCCGCATTATCCCAGAAATCAGGCGCTTCCATCTCGCGCTCTAATTCTTCGACCTTCTGCTCTTTGTTAGCGAGGTCAAAGTGAATCCCTCACTTCCACTAATGGCTCTGTGTATGTTGCAAGAATACTCTTGAACTGATCTAACTCAACCACAGCTTCACCTTCTTTCTATATATTGATACAGGATTTCCTGCCTGTCTTATACAATACCATATGGGCATGGAAATTACAACGAAAACGTGGTCAGGGCGTAAATATCCCCTCTCCTGTGCTTCAAAAGCGGCAGCTGCTCACGGACTTTTTTTACCTCGTCCAGTTCCAGTTCCACAACCTTCACAGCCGGCTTCTCTTCCATCTCCATGAGGACTTTTCCCCAGGGGTCTGCGGCAATGGAGTGACCCCAGGAATGATACCCGGCGTTCAGGTCTCTGGCTGGTGCAGCTCCGATGGTGTATACCTGGTTATCCACGGCTCTCTGGCGGAACATCAGCTCCCAGTGAAGGGGCCCTGTTGTCATGTTAAAAGCAGCCGGCACGATGATCACCTGGGCGCCTTCGTCCACCATCAGCCTGGCAAGCTCCGGGAAGCGGAAATCGTAACAGATGCAAAGGCCCATCTTTCCAAATTCTGTATCAAAAACCGTCACCTGGTCTCCCGGTGTCAGGGTATCGGATTCTTTAAAATACTGACCGCCTTTTACATCAATATCAAAAAGATGCATCTTCCGGTGCTTACCGATCTGATGACCATTTCTGTCAAAGACATAGGAAGTGTTATAAATATTGCCGGCTTCATCTCTCTCCGGCATACTTCCTGCTACGAGATAAATTCCGTGTTCTGCCGCCAGTCGGGAACATTTTTCCCAGGTATCTCCCCTCTCTGGTTCCGCATATTCCGGAAAGTATTTGTTCTCGTAGGGGCAGCAGAACATTTCGGGCAGGACTGCCAGATCGATCCCCTGAAGTTCCGGGCTGGCAAGAAGTTCTGCCGCCTGGGTGATATTGCGAAATTTATCCGTATATACATGTGTCTGAAGAATTGCAGTTTTTATAATTGCCATATTATCATACCCCTTCTCTTACAGCGAAAATTAAGTATCTGTTATATTGACGCAGGATGACTTTCTCATATGCAGGGCGAGGGAATGAAGCGTAGCGATGGCTACGGCGATTAACGACAACGTAGCATATGAAAAATCAGACAAGTCTATATGACTATTATTTAATATTCGCTGTACTCTGTTCCTGTGTAACAGAAATCCCAGAAAAAATAGCCCCACCGCATCATCCGGGTGAGACTATTTTTATCTTCCTTCTCAGATCTTGGCAGCCTTACGTCCGCAGCACTGTTTGTATTTCTTGCCGCTTCCGCATGGGCACGGATCATTCGGGTATACTTTATCTTCTTTTCGCTGAACCGGTTTCTTCGGGCCTGCGCTGTCATCTTTGTTTGTGCCGGTTACCTTAGCAACCTGCTCACGCTCGATCTTCTGCTCTACATGAACATGATACAGCATACGTACAGTGTCTTCCTGAATGGAGCTGATCATGCTGTTAAACATCTCGAATGCGTTCATCTTGTACTCAACAACCGGATCTCTCTGGCCGTATGCCATCAGACCGATACCCTGACGGAGCATTTCCATATCATCGATGTGATCCATCCATTTGCTGTCGATGCATTTCAGAAGGACAACTCGCTCAAGCTCACGAAGCTGCTCCGGTTCCGGGAACTCAGCCTCCTTCGCTTCATAAAGCTTCACAGCCTCTTCCTTCACAATATGCTTGATCTCGTCTTTCTTATGGCCTTTTACCTTCTCTGCGGTCAGCGGGTGGATCGGGATGATCGGAGTGATCGCAGTGTTGAACTCATCAAGATCCCACTCAGAAGAATCCATGTCATCGGAGAAGCACATGTCTGTCATGCTGTCTACGATATCTGTGATCATCTTATAGATGGCATCACGCATATTCTCACCGTCAAGTACCTGGCGGCGCTCCTCATAGATGATCTCTCTCTGCTCATTGTTAACCTGGTCATAATCGAGAAGGTTTTTACGGATACCGAAGTTGTTGAACTCGATCTTCTCCTGGGCTTTCTCGATAGCATTGGAAAGCATCTTGTGCTCGATCTGCTCATTCTCCTCAACACCAAGGGATGTGAACACCTTCATCAGTCTCTCGGAACCGAACAGACGCATCAGGTCATCCTCAAGGGAAATGTAGAAACGGGATTCACCCGGATCTCCCTGTCGTCCGGAACGTCCACGGAGCTGGTTATCGATACGTCTTGACTCATGACGCTCGGTACCGATGATCTTCAGACCGCCGGCCTCTCTTGCCACATCGTCAAGCTTGATATCGGTACCACGACCTGCCATGTTGGTCGCGATGGTAACGGCATCTGCCTGTCCTGCCTGAGCTACGATCTCAGCCTCAAGCTCATGGAACTTGGCATTCAATACATTGTGGGGGATTCCCTCTCTCTTCAGCATTCTGCTGAGAAGCTCGGAAGTCTCGATGGTGATCGTACCAACCAGTACCGGCTGATGTTTTGCGTGAGCTTCCTTAACTGCCTCTACAACGGCGTTGAATTTCTCTTTCTTTGTCATGTAAACAGCATCATCAAGGTCTTTACGCTGTACTACACGGTTGGTCGGGATCTCTACAACGTCCATGCCGTAGATATCACGGAACTCTTTTTCCTCGGTAAGGGCTGTACCTGTCATACCGCCTTTTTTATCATATTTGTTGAAAAAGTTCTGGAAGGTAATGGTTGCGAGAGTCTTGCTCTCTCTCTTAACCTTCACATGCTCTTTCGCCTCGATCGCCTGATGAAGACCATCGGAGTAACGACGGCCCGGCATGATACGTCCGGTAAACTCATCAACGATCAGGATCTCGTCATCTTTTACAACATAATCCTGATCCTTGTGCATCAGATTATGTGCACGAAGTGCAAGGATGATGTTGTGCTGGATCTCCAGGTTTTCCGGATCTGCCAGGTTCTCGATATTAAAGAATTTCTCAACCTTCTTGATACCCTGCTCGGTAAGGTTGACGATCTTATCTTTCTCATTTACAACGAAGTCACCGGTCTCGATAACCTCCTCACCCATGATGGCTGCCATCTTGGTCATCTCATGACTGGCCTCACCACGCTCCAGCTGCTGTGCAAGGATATCGCACACCTCATAAAGCTTGGTGGACTTGCCGCTCTGTCCGGAAATGATCAGAGGTGTACGTGCCTCATCGATCAGGACAGAGTCGATCTCATCGATGATACAGTAGTGAAGATCTCTCTGAACAAGCTGTTCTTTATAGATGACCATGTTGTCACGAAGATAATCAAATCCAAGTTCGTTGTTTGTTACGTATGTGATGTCACATCCGTATGCCGCACGACGCTCTTCCGGCTTCATGTCGTTAAGTACCACGCCTACAGTCAGGCCAAGGAACTCGTGAACCTTACCCATCCACTCGGCATCTCGTTTTGCCAGGTAGTCGTTGACGGTTACGATGTGGACACCTTTTCCCTCAAGGGCATTCAGGTATGCAGGAAGTGTGGAAACAAGAGTTTTACCTTCACCTGTTTTCATCTCGGCGATACGGCCCTGGTGAAGGATGATACCACCGATGATCTGTACACGGTAATGCTCCATTCCAAGTACACGCTTGGCTGCCTCACGTACGGTGGCAAATGCCTCCGGAAGAAGATCATCCAGTGTTGCACCTTCTGCAAGACGTTTCTTATATTCTCTTGTCTTGTCTCGTAACTGCTCATCCGTAAGCTGCTGCATCTGAGACTGATAGCTCTCGGTTTTTTCAACCAGCGGCATAATACGTTTTACCTCACGCTGGCTGCGGGTTCCAAATACTTTTGAAAAAACATTCATGTTTCTGCTCCAATCATTTTATTCGAATAAGACTGCTGTCTCTGATCTGTCCAATTTTGGATCATTCCAGTTCTCTGTTGATATCCGTTATACTGGATCACATATGGTATATATTCTACCACTTTCCTGTTATAAAAACAATGAACAATTATTTAACAAATCATGTCAGGAACAACAGAAAATATCCCGCATAGGATCCTGTTTTCGAGGATCCCGCGGGATATTACAGATCTTATTTTCTTACTTTTACATTTTTCACACTGCTCCAGGCACCGTAATATGTCTTTCCGCTCACTTTTTTGTATGCACGGATACGAACATAAAAAGTGCTTCCCTTTTTCAAACCGGAAAGTGTTCGGGTCAGTGCACTGGCGGACACTGTCCGGGACCCTCTCATGGACCTTGATGCCGCATACTGGATCTGATAGCCGGAAGCACCAGCTGCTTTTTTCCAGCGGACAGTCAGCTTCCCGGAAGCCTTGCTGGACGGTTTGTACTGCACCGGAGCTGTCAGGCGGACGATCCGGCTGCCGTTTTTGTTATAAGCACTTAAAGCAGAGCCCTTGTATGCGCGGACTGTATAGGTATACATGGTTCCTGATTTTACTGATCCGTCTGTGTAGACCAGCGTATTGCTTCCGCTTACGGTAGCGATATTGACCCACTTGCTGCTGTTTCCGGTCCTTCGATAGATCTTATAGCCGGAAGCATTTGCAGCTTTTTTCCATTTGAAGACGATGCCGGCAGGGCTGTTGGAAGTGCCGGATAGGGAGTGGTGAGCTTTACAGTTGTTAAGGCCGCGGACCGGAACTGGTATACGGCTGACTGTACTTCATCAGTCTTTTTCCATTCAGAGTTCTGATAAACATACTTCTGGAAAAAGATATACATGTTATAAGTTGCGGCTTTGTTTATTCCTTTGGCAGATCCGATCCGCCAAGTAGTATTCTTCCTGTTATCGGTTGGATTTGGTGAAGTACTCCAGTAAACCGGCACCCACTTCACATCTCCAGGCCCGGGATTTGTATTCGTAGTTCCCGCACCGATCACAGTAAAATTATAATATTTATTCGGAGTAAATTTCAGCGGAGAATCCAAACCTCTTACAAAACTATCTTTAACATCCGGTATATAAGGTGTATAGGCTGGCGTCGGCGTCACATCATATTTCGGGCGGGTTCCCCTGTAATTCAACTTTAATTTTTTCAGGTTGCTGGTTCTTCCGTCTGAACCCAATACCTTAAGATACAGATCAAATTCTTTCTCTGTATCCAGATTCTTAAGATATATCACAAAGCTTCTGTTTGCAGTAACCGCCACACGAGAGTTTCCCGTATCGACCCTCGGAACATCAGAAGTTCCGTCCTTTTTTCTCGCTACAGCTTTGTAGTAGCAGGCTCCGTTTGCATCAACTTTAAGTGTCACATTTACAGAACTGCGGCTTACCCATTTTTCTCCGGTCCATTTTACGTTTATTTTTGGCACCGGTGTTGGTGTCACTGTCAGTTCAGGATCCGTTGTCGGTGTCACTGTCAGCTCCGGACCCGCTGTCGGTGTCACTGTCAGCTCTGGAGCTGACGCTGACATAGCTTCTGCGTTTTCTTCTATACTGTCTCCTGCTTCTTCAGGTATCAGTTCTGTCAATAATACTTCCGGATCATCCTCACTGGAGATCTCTTCTGAAACTCCTTCCTCAGCTCCGCCGAAAGCATCCTCGCTGTTCTCCGCATTTTCCTCGTTTTCCACATCTTCCATGGTTGCATCGGAAGAGTTATCCACCATTTCCTCAGAAATATCCTCACTGTCTTCTGCAGGCTGCTCAGTCTCTCCCATAGACTCTGTAGTTTCCTCTGCGGAAAACACTTCCTGGCTGTCCGCAGCATTTTCTGTGATTTCTGCATCACCGCTGCCAAACTCTGCAGCCATACCGGTTGCCGGAAGCACCGTCACACAAAGCGCGGCACTTAAAAAAAGTGCCAGAACTTTTTTCTTCATTTACCTTCCTCCCTTTCTCCGTGTGTTACATATTTGTTATGTCAAGGAGATATTCGCACTCCACACAGTATTATTTTTCAGAAAGTGGGGCTGACTGAAACTTGTACTGTACAGACTGTATCTTATCCGTAGATTGCCATTTGGAATCCCTGCAGGTATATTTGCGGAAGAAAACATACAGATTAAAAGTTCCCTCCTGGTCGATTCCTTCCTTGGAACCGATCTTCCAGGTGCTTCGGATCCGGTTGGAATTCGGATTCGCAGATGTGCTCCAGTAAACAGGCACCCACTTAATGTCTCCGTTTTCCGGATCCTCATTATCGGTACCTGCACCGATAACCTTAAAATCATAAAATGTATCCGGGTAGAATTCCAGAGGAGAATCCAGCCCCTCTACCGTACTGTCCTCTGCCTTTGGTTTGGATGCTTTATGTTTTTTTTCAGAATCTGTTTTTTTCGCCGGGCGGCTGTCCTGATCCAGCTCCATCCGCTTCAGATCACTTAATTTCCCATTCTCATCCTCAATCTGGATATACAGATCAACTGCCTGGCCTGTATCCAGGTCTGCAAGTGTGATCCCGAACTCTTCATCCTCACTGATCAAAACCTCATCATTCACGGTATTTCCGGTCTCAATCTGAGGCACCTGGGGATTTCCGTCTTCCCCCCGCTCTGCCCATTTATAATAGCAGACGCCGTTAACGGCTGACGTAAGCGTTATCTCTGTCTGGGAATAGCTGTCCCATTTAAATCCTGTCCATTGTATTTCTGACTTTTGGGAATCCTTTGTATTGTTTTCTCCGGAACTCAGTTCCAGGTCCTCCACAGTCTGTTCTTTTATGGTGTCACCACTGTTAAATTCCGCTGCCATACAGGTAGCCGGTATCATGTTCATACCAAGAGCTACACTTAAGATCACCACAGGAAGCTTCTTTTTCCTTTCTCCTTTCGCATATGTTTTCATTATATAATTCTCCCCTATTGCTTGCAACAGAAAAGAAGCCTGATTTTGCTGTGACATAAAAGGCTCCGGAAACCTGCCGATTTCTCACACAGATTCCCGGAGCCTTCCATTCAATATTCAATTGTGATAATAAAATCCCCTATCAGAACTCTGGTTCGATCAGTCCGTAAGTATTTCCTTTACGTTTATAAACTACGTTAACCTGCTCTGTCTCAGCATTAAAGAATACAAAGAAATTATGTCCGAGAAGCTCCATCTGTACGCATGCATCTTCCGGATACATTGGTTTGATCCCGAATTTCTTGGTACGGATGATCTTAACTTCCTCATCCTCTTCATAATCCTTATCAAGGTATGCCTTCTGGAAGTTTGTGGATTCCTGCTGCTTGTCAACAATCTTGTTCTTGTATTTACGAAGCTGACGCTCAATTACCTCTTCAACCAGATCGATGGATACATACATATCATTGCTTACCTGCTCGGAACGGATAATGTTACCTTTCACAGGGATCGTTACCTCGATCTTCTGGCGATCCTTCTCAACGCTTAAGGTTACTGAAATCTCAGTTTCAGGAGTGAAATACCTTTCAAGTTTACCAAGCTTGTCCTCAACAGCTGTTTTAAGTCCTTCGGTTACTGCTATATTCTTTCCACTAATAATAAATTTCATGACTTCCATCCCCTTTGCTGTTTTATGTTGCTATTATAACATATTAAATTGAATTTTAACATCACTT
>OBJE01000361.1_pt1 | contig 46372 bp, 41 predicted proteins | sample 1519681 | NCBI WGS metagenome assembly OBJE01 (sample SAMEA3888898, study PRJEB22519) | human gut metagenome | biome: human gut; feature: human-associated habitat; material: faeces | place: Denmark | collected 2011 | reverse complement strand
TTGCCGTTTTTAAGCTACCTCTGGGTAGGGAGTAGAAAAACGCTGGAAGTTGACGTGTTAAGGACAGCTATGTTTATTGCTTCGGGAATGGCATGCTTCATATTGGATTTCTGTGGAAATATAGAGAAACTGGAAACTTTGGAAAGAGGCTGGTTATATTCTGGCTGAGAGCAAAGGGCAGAAGGGTAGACCAACCGCGTTTTTTTTCACTGTCTAAGAGAGGTTTAGGATTCCTCGCTCGCATTTGATTTTTTTTGATTTTATCGTATCCATCAACCTATCCCAGCCTGGTCCGGCTTTTTGGGTTTTAATCTCTTTGTGATAAAGGTGAAAGACAGTGACTGCGAAGTTACCGGCTTTGCCTTTAATTCCCGAATTAATTAATCTGGCGGCTAGTTCTGAGTCCTCAAATCCCCAACCTACAAAATTTTCATCAAAGCCATTTACACAAACTAGATCGTCTCTCCAAACTCCAAAGTTACAACTGCGTAGTTTCTTCCAGTTTTGTGTTGTAAGTTTGCGAGGCCAGAAAGGGATAAATAGAGCAGAGGATATCTTGTTTACTTCCTTACGAAGAAAATGCCCCACAAGGCTTGGAAAATCTTTCGCGTCTAATGAATCCTGTCCACTTTCCAATCTTGAAGAGAATTTCTCAGACAGAAGAATCCTTGTTCCAAAGACAAAAAAGCCCCTTTCGGCTAAGGATCGGTGTTTAGCTATGTAATCTGAAGACGGAATGCAATCCCCGTCCAGAAAAACTATGTATTCCCCAGACGATTGTCTAAAGGCATTGTTTCTTGAGGCTGAAGCACGAAAACCTTTATCTTCCTGCCAGGCATGGAGAAGTTGAACCGGGAACGTTGCGGCTTGGTTTTCTATTAACTTTTTGGTTTCAGGTCCGCTCCCGTCATCAGCAATAATAACTTCAAAATCACCGGCTTCTTTTTGGTTCCGGAGCGCTTTAAGCACTAAGTTTAAGTAGCCACAGCTGTTATAAGTAGTTACAATTACTGAAATCTTCATCTTCTAAGACGGATAAAAGCTATCAAAACTCTAGCTTAACCCGCAAATTGACAGATTGATTGTTTTTTCACTTAATTAAACATTTCTGACCCTGCCTGCCTTTTAAAGTAACCAAAGGAGTTTTCCTTTGTTTTGATAGGCCAGAAGGCAGCGTTCCGCCGTAAAACAATATTTTTTCAATCAACTCTTTCGAGGTATTATTGACGGAGTTCGATTCCACTTTGTCAGCATTATGAAAATAACTATTTTTGGCACAGGTTATGTAGGCCTTTCTTTAGCTGTGCTTTTAGCACAACATAACGAAGTCGTTGCTGTTGACATCATCAAAAGTAAAGTTGAAAAAATTAATAAAAAAGAAAGCCCAATCGTTGACGCAGAAATTCAAGATTTTTTGGCTCATAAAAACTTGAGTCTTTATGCGACAGTTGAACCAAAAGAAGCCCTAAAGGATTCTGAATTGGTAATTATCGCGACCCCTACAGACTATGATCCCAATACTAATAAATTCAACACTAGTTCCGTGGAGTCGGTATTAAAAATTGTTAGTCAATATCGGCCTGAGGTCGATGTGGTCATCAAATCCACTATTCCGGTGGGATATACAGAAAAGTTGAGGGGATCAGGATATGAAAACGTACTCTTTTCTCCAGAGTTTCTCAGGGAGGGGAGCGCCCTCAAAGACAATTTGTATCCTTCTAGAATTATTGTAGGAGAAAATAGTGAACGTGCAAGAAATTTTGCGAACCTTCTTCTCCAAGGCGCGATAAAAAAAGATGTTCCAATATTGTTGACTGGGCCAACAGAAGCTGAAGCTATTAAGCTTTTTTCTAACACATATTTAGCGATGAGGGTTGCTTTTTTTAATGAGTTGGATTCTTATGCCTTAAGCAATGATTTGGATAGTCGTCAAATAATAGATGGAGTCGGATTGGATCCTAGGATTGGAAGCCATTATTGCAATCCATCTTTTGGGTATGGAGGCTATTGCCTGCCCAAAGACACAAAACAACTTCTTGCAAATTATGAAGATGTTCCTCAAACGTTGATACGCGCGATAGTTGAGTCAAATAGAAAAAGAAAAGATTTCATCACATCTGAAGTTTTGAGAAAGAAGCCCAAGACAGTCGGTGTTTATCGTCTGGTCATGAAAAAAACTCCGATAATTTCAGAGCTTCAGCTATACAAGGAATAATGAAGCGGTTGGAGAAAGAGGGGATAAATCTTATTGTATTTGAGCCGAATCTTGAAGAAGAAACTTTTTACGGTCACAAACTAATGAACGATTTGCAGGAATTCAAGTCGACGTCAGATCTAATTTTGGCGAACCGTTTAACGGAAGACCTTAAGGACGTAACAGAAAAGGTTTTCACTAGGGACATATTTGGGCAGAATTAACAATGAGATTAGGTATTGTCTGTAATGGATTTGTCAATAGCGGCGGCATGGAGTTTGACGCAAGAGAATTTGTCAGATGTCTGCAAGAGCTTGACCTCCCCAAACCATATGTCATATCAAAAAAAATTGATTTTTCCTTACCTGAAACTCAAGATTCTATTCCCATAGAAATTAATTGTTCTTTTCTTCCAAGAAGGCTGAGGGACTTTTACGTTTCTCATAGGCTTGGTCGAATCAGGAAGGAACTCGGTCTGGATGTTGTAATTGGATTTGGACGTTCAAACCACGTTGACATTGTTGCTTGTGGAGGAACTCATCCTGGTTTTTTAAGAGCAATGCCTCGCCGAGGTCTCTATGATTATTTATCTCTAAAGTTGGAGAAACAAGAGTACGAGAATGCGAAATTTGTAGTCGCACACTCTGGGCTTATGGCCCAAGAGGTCCAGGAATTTTATGGTTGTCCAAAGGAACGTATAAGTGTAATTTACCCTCCTATGCCGCCGATGCGCTTTAAAAAAGCGTGTCCCGAAGAGAAAGATAACTGGAGAGAGCATTTTGGGTTGCCGAAAGATAAGGTAACGTTTTTATTCGTTTCCTCCAGCCATAAGAGAAAAGGTTTTGAGCTTTTGGAACGCTATTTTGAGTCCACGAAACTTCCGATTCTGCTCGTCGTAGCGGGCAGACCGTTGCCTCGAGGGAAAGAATACAAGAATATTAAATATATCGGCTACCAAGACCATATAGAGCAAGCTTACTTTGCTTGTGATTATTCCATTCTGGCTTCGCTTTATGAACCTTTGGGTCGTGCCCCTATTGAAAGCCTCTTGTGTGGCACCCCTACTTTAATTTCTGATAATTTGGGATGTGCTGAGTTGTTAAAGGACGAATTTAAAATTACGTTCAAAGCCGGGGATTTAGATTCTTTGAATATTGCTGTGAATAGAGCAATGATTGAAAGAAAAGAAATTCAGTCAAAAGTAATGAATACTGATGAAATTTTAAAGATTGTTCCAACATCCATGGGGTATACCAAGAGAGTTTTACAGCTTGTTAATCGTGTTATGTCTGACTCAAAAAAGACCAGCTGAGAAGGTAAAACTTCTCTATTAGACATATCTTCAAGGGAAGAGGACTGATTTTATGAAGATAACTGCCTACGTGATGGCCAAAAACGAGGAAGAAACAATTAAACAATGCATTGAGGCATTATCTTGGTGTGATGAAGTTGTTCTTGCCGATACCGGCTCCACGGACCGTACAAAGGAATTAGCCAGAGGCTTAGGTGCCACAATACTCGAACTTCCATTTATCGGTTTTGGACCAACCAGAAATAAAATTATCGACTCCTTGGACACAGATTGGATTGTTTGTTTTGATGCAGATGAAGTATGCACAGAAGGGTTGGCAAATGAGATACTTTCGAGCATCCGTAACGAAAGTCACACAGTGTTACAGGCGCCACGGCAGAATTTCTTGATGAAGAAAAAAATAATGCATTCTGGTTGGTATCCTGATTACCGGCACCCTGTAGCTTTTAAAAAAGGAGAATGTCGGTATACGGACGCTCAAATACATGAAGGGTTCGTAACGTCCTCTGAAATTCAAAAACTTAAAGAGCCTTATGCTCACTTCTCCTATAGGAGACTAGAGCAGATGATGGGCAAGGAGAGGAGCTATGCGATGATGGGAGTCAACAATGCATTGAATAAGAATAAAAAGCCTTCAATGGCTACTGCTCTGCTTCACGGTACATCAGCTTTCATAAGACATTTTTTTTTAAAAAAAGGTTTTTTAGACGGATGGGCTGGTTTTGTTATAGCCATTTCTTCTGCTCATTCTACGTTTTTTAGGTATGCTTTTGCTTATGAGAAAGTAAATGATTTGGAGGAAAAAGATCTTTCTGTTCCTAAGTCATTTATCAATAACTAAAATTTAAAGGAGCTGTCTTCATCAAATTGCTTGAAAAGGCACCCCTTTTACTCCTGAGTTACTCAGGAGTAAAGGCAGAAAGTTGACTCTTCATTTTTTATTTTCGTTTTAAATAAAGAGAGCTTTCTTCCAGGACTTGTTTCATATATTTTGGTATTGCATTATCTTTAATAGGGTTATATGAGGGATCCAGCACAGAAAGGATTCCCAGTTCATTTATTAGCACTATTTTGTCTTTTTCAACAAAGGCATCTCTAGAGTAATTACTGACGTATACGAAAGACCGCTCTTTCTTTGGATCAAAAAGATCTGTTCCTACACTGTAGTCGCGTATTGGGTTTTTACAACCTAAAACTCTAGTGAGGAGGGTTGGTACAACATCCAAAGATGACGTTCTATATTCAATATCAATTGATTTTTTTCCGGGCCATTTGATGATTAAGGGGATTTGGGCTTGATATTTTGTGAAATTACCATTGTGACCCCAATAATTTTTCCGATTATCATTGAATTCTTCTCCGTGATCGGAACTAATGACAATAATGGTTTTTTCAAAATCAACATATCTTTTTAGAGAATCTAGAACGCTTTTGAGATTTTTGTCCGTGTAAAAAACTGAATTTTTATAGCGATTGAAGTAAGGAATAGGATCAAAATCATTGGAAAGTTTAATATGATTAACTTCCTTCCAATAAGGCTTAAAGACAGAAAATTGACTTGTCTCTGGAAATGCGGCAGCGTGAACAGCATCAAGAAAAAGAAAAGCGAAGAAAGGGGCCTTATTCGGAAGCTTCTTTAACCATTCTTCTATATCTTTAACTGCGTTTTCGTCTTTTTCAATGGAATTGGTTCCCTTGGAACCGATCCTTGGATTTGGTAAAGAGGCAAAAATCGTTTGGTTAAACTCCGGCATTGTTAAAGGGGCAGAAGTAAAAAGACCTATCTCATATCCCCTCTGTTGGAGAGCTTTGATTAAAGCTGATCCCGATTTAGAAGCTTTTGATCTGTCCCAATAGGATCCCGGAATTCCTGTGAAAAGGGTGAAAATTCCATGTCTTGTATTGATACCGCCTGAGAAGTGATCTTTGAAGTTGATTGCGTCCTGAGAAAAACTATAAATGTTTGGCATCGTATCAGGCTTAATCATGTCATAGCGTAACGAATCCACAACTAAAAAGACAATATTGTACGGTTCGCCCCCTGTGCAGTTCAGCTCCGTCAACGGGTAGTTCATTTGCCCTTTGGAATCAGGCTTTTTGAAAGAATAAACATCCTCTCGAGAGACTACACCTAGTTTAATTAAGATTTTATTGAAGTGGATAGGCCTGCTCCAGGGAAGATTCTCTGATACTAAGATGATATTGTTATTGTGAAAAGCAAAACCACAGCCATAAACTGCTTGAGTGGTGATGAGCCCTACAAAGAGAAAACCCAACCAAAATTTGCACAAATTGAGAGATTTTGTTTTGCATATCCGCGTTGCCATGGTGAAGCATGAAAGAACTGCAAAAACGCAAAGTCCAACTAATAACAAGATTTCTATAATCATTGACCAAGAGAATCTTACTATTTCACCTCCCCCTAGCAACGTCATTTGCAACATTGCAATGTTTAAGTGCAGTCGAAATTGTTGATATACAAAACTATCGGCCACAAATAAAATAAGAAGGATGCTCTGTGCAACAAAAGCGAGAACGTAAGAAGTTCTTTTGAAGTATTTGCTTAATAAAGCAAAAGGGACAGATAGAGCAAAACTTAAAAAAGAGTAGTAAAAGAACGAATAAACATAGAAATATATTGTTCCCCATACTGATAAAGATTTCGGAGCATCTTGAAGATATCTGTAACTGACTCCTGAGAACAGTAAACCTAACAGTATGGAAAAGTAAACAAAAAGGGATAAGCCTTTAGATTTCATTTGTGATTTTTTTGACAGGATTCATTCAAAGAGTTTTTATTCTCCGAGAAGAAGTTTTCTTCTCTAACGAAGTTCTATTGGTGTTCACGAGTTCGATTTTTTGCTTATTACCTTTGGCCTCAAAGGCAATATCAAATTGAGGGGACTGTTTTGACGCATTAAAACAATCAAGCATCCCAATACCACCCAAAAAAATTTAATCACGGCTGAGTTGCCAAAATTGTATTCCGTTAAGCCTTGAAGCAACAAAGCCAACGTGCAGCTAAAAATTAGAACCGAATAAGGAGAAAATCTTTGAAGGGATGCCCTTAAGGACGAAATTAGAATATATCCAAATAAGGAAACAAAACTTATAAAGCCAAGAGAACCGTTCTCGGCGAGCATTTGCATGAAGTTATTATGGGCGTGCCTCAGATTCTCTTTTGCTTGATTGGATTTATATTCATTCAAATATTTTGAAGTGTATTGTCCTAAGCCAACACCCAAAAATGGATGGTCCTTAAACATCTGATAGGCTGATTGCCAGATTAATATTCTCTCGGTATTGGATTGAAGAGTTGTGCTTGTAATACTCTCAGCTCGACTTTGAAGATTAGCAGAGTTAACAAAAACTAAGGCAGTTGAGAAAGCAAAAAAAGCGAGAAATAGAATTTTTTTAATTGATCTATCGTAAAGAAGAGTCAAAACAGGAATTGCAACTGCCAAGGAAAGCCAAGCTCCTCTCGTCCCATTTAATAGCAAGCCAGCGAAAGAAATAAGAAATAAACAGATGTAGGCTAACAGACTGCTCCATTTTTGTTTCCAATCTAAGAGAAGGCAAAACAATATAGGCATTTGAATTACGAGAAATCCGGCTAGAGTCATGGGATGACCATAAAGCCCCTTCATTCGAGTTTCACCCCCATGAACTATCATTCCTCCAATTACATCTATCGTGCACGATATTAAGCTGAGGAATAAGAAGAAAGCTGCGTATTTACTTTTGGGAAAGACAAAAAGAATGATAAAAAAAGGAAAACTTCTATAGACAATCTGTCCAAAGAAAACTTTTAATCCTTGAGTCGGCTCTCCGCTAAATAGGGCAGAGAGGAACAATGTGAGCCAAAAAAACAAAAATAAAACAACGAGTCTTTTATTCTCAATTAATATTTTATTAAAGGATGAAAAGATGTTTTCCTTAAATTCCGAAATAATATGCAAAACGATGAAGAAAACAGCAATTCCTAATGCGATATTGGCAGCCGCGTTGGAAAGACATTGTAGTAAGGAAAAAAGACAAAAAAAGATAAACGCCGTCTTCTCCAATCTTCCCAATCCAGTTAAGAGGTTCATTGTGAGTTATTAATAAAAGGTAAAGAATCTATTAGGAAAATTCTAATTTAAATTGAGAAATAATTCGATCTGGTCGGGAGTTCCTACAACATTGACCAGTACTGATTCTGGTTGACTAGATCTTCCTTTACGTTCTAATCAAAATAAAACCCGGCTTTTATGCCGGGTACTGAAAAATCAATATTGGTTATTTCTTGGCTTTAGCTCTGCTTTTTCGAGCTGGTTTCTTGGGAGCATTCACAGCATCCTTGAAAGCTTTTCCAGCAGTGAACTTGGGAACCACAGCTGCAGGGATTTTAATTTCTGCTCCGGTTGAGGGGTTACGGCCTGTGCGAGCCTGACGTTGGCTTGCGTAAAATTTGCCAAAACCGATTACGGTGTAGTCCCCGCCTTGGGCAACCGTTTTCACAATTGCGTTGGTATAAGCGTTAAGAACTTTTGCAACTTCTGTTTTAGCCAGACCGGTTTCCGAAGCTACAGCTTCTATCATTTCAGTCTTATTCATTGAAATTCTCCTATTGAGAGCAGTGACTGTTCAGTTAACTCATCTATCTTACCCTTATTTACAATTCTTTAGAAGATTTCTTTTTGAGAATGTAGTTTTTATTCCTTTCATTTTTTACCAAAGTTTGTTTTCTTGACAAGGATTTTTAACGAAAGGGTTTTCGTTACCTTGTATGGCTTCAATACGCTTAGCGCGAACGCATTCCCATCTTTCGATGGGATACTGCTTATCCCATGCATCCATAACTCTGGCTTGCTGTTTACTTAAATTGAATTTTGGATAGGTATATGCCATATACTTATAAGTTCTAGCAATGGCTCCTCTAGAGGCTTTAGGTGGTTCTGCCTTGTTTCCAGATATTTTCATTGGGCAGGATCCAAAGCTATTAGGTAAAGCCTCAGAAAGAACCTCGAAATTTTTATTTCCTCGCTCTGCATTCACTGCTCCGATAGATGGGTACAAGTTGTACATGTCACACTGCATTAATCGGAAAGTTTTATTGGTTTTCTCTGTGCACTTTCTGCCTTTAAATGGTCTTCCTTTATTGTCAAAACAATCGGAAGAACCTTCTCTCCACTCCGTAAAGAAGCGTCCAAAATTTTCTGCAGGTACGACATGTTCCCATTCAATTCTTGTCGCCCGTTTTTTATGTGAGGTTGTTGTTTGAAATCCTTCCGGGAGAATTATTTGCTTATTCGCCTTAAAAGGAGCTTGACAATAAAGCGTGAAGCGATGGTCAAAGACGATATCTTTTTCCAAAATTTTCTTTACTTGGTTAAAGCTTTCGAATCTCTGGTTTCCATTTATATTTTCTGCTACAGCCGGTGCTTGAAGAAACAGAGATGAGGAAATAATAGAGAAGATAATTAGGGCGAGCATAAATCACACAGATAAGTAGTTGCCTATAAAAACCATAACCCAGGTAGAGGGTTAAAGCGAAGAAAACCCAAGTCCGGGCCGAAAATCAGAGCATTATAAGGGCCGACTATTTGCGCAGACAATTTTTGCACCATAATTCAATAATCGAATATAAAGGGCTCTTACGGTGTGATCGCGAAAATTATGTAACTTTGTAGTCTATGGGTTTGGTGATCGCTGGAAATTTAACTTTATGGCAGATAAGAAAAACTTCAAGATAACGCCAGTTTTTGGCAACTCTCTTTTAATGGGCTTCGGTGCTGTCTTACTGGGCTTGAAGAGTATCTCCAATTCCGGTTTTCTCGGAAGCTGGGATATTGGACAAATACTTATTTTTGTTAGCTACACTTTTGGGCTGTTTTCTCTGGTTTCCTTTATGGCTGGGATGATTTTTCTTATTTATCCCTTATTCAAGAACCTAAAAAAGACGTCCATAGGACTTTTCGTTCTCATTGATTCGTTGCTACTGATTTTCTTGATTAGTGATTCCTACATATATCCCCTTTATCGCACACATTTGAATTTCGCAATGATTCAAATGACCCTATTAGGGGGCGGAAGGATCGTGGCTTTTTCGCCGAGGATGTTAGGCGAAATAGGGCTTATGATCGTAGGGATCTTGGTGTTCTCATATTTGTTTGCAAGACTTTCATTTTATTTTTCGAGGCACAGAAAAACAGTCTACGCGTTGTTCGCCTTTGGCCTAATAGGCTTTGCCGTTTCAAACTTCTCATATTCCTGGGGGTTTGCAAACTTCAATAATCGACTGATTTCCGTCTTTGACAAGATTCCTCTAGCTAGGCCTCTCAGAATGAATACTCTGCTTCAAAAGTATGGTTTCGTCGATAGGAAAGCCATAGATACAAAGAAAGTCAATCTTAGTGAAGGCGGATTGATGAACTACCCATTAAATCCGTTGAAATGCCACAATGGTCGGGATTACAACATACTTTTTCTATTCGTGGATACGCTAAGGTATGACATGTTAACAAAAGAGGTGATGCCTAATACATGGCAGTTTGCGAAGGAAAACGTTCGATTTAATAATCATTACTCCAACGGCAATAACACTAGGCATGGCATTTTTTCTTTGTTCACGGGGCTGCCGGGAAAATATTGGACAAGTTCTCTGACAACCGGAACACCGGGAATTTTAATTTCAGCGCTGCAGAAGCGAAATTATGAAATCGGCATTTTTACCGGAGCTCCCTTAAATATGCCCGAGTTCCATAAGTCAATTTTTTCTACAGTTCGCGATCTAAACGTATACCCCCGAGGGGATTCGTCGGTAGAGTCTGATGCTTTTGCTGTGGAAGATTTCAAAAAATGGCAATCCGGACTAAAACCGGGATCTCGTTTCTTCAGCTTCATATTCTTAGATTCTGTACACGGATACCAGTTTCCTCCGGGCGAAAAATACGAAGTCTTCAAACCTTACTGGAAATCGGTCAATCATATGGAGCTGAATAACTCATTCGATCCTGCTCCCTATCTTGCTCGATACAAAAACGCCGTTCGTTATACGGATGATTTGATTCAAGAGGTTTTGGGTTACTTAAATAGCAAGAACTTGTTAGACAACACGATAGTAGTGATCAGTTCAGACCACGGCGATGAATTTAATGACAACAAACTGAATTTTTGGGGGCACGGCGGAAACTTTACAGACGCTCAGATAAAAGTTCCCTTGGTGATCCATTGGCCTGGTAAAAAATCGGCCAATGTTGAGTATATGACTTCGCACTTGGATTTAGTTCCTACGCTTCTGCCAGAGGTGCTTGGATGTTCTAACCCCACTCAGGATTACTCGGTCGGAACCTCTATTTGGAAAGAAGCAGGAAGAAGAGACTGGGTGTATTCCACAGGCTGGAGTCGGGACGCTTTCGTCGAGCCTCACCGCATTGTCTTAATTAATGCTGCGGGAGCGTTGGAGTTTTTAGACAAAACATATCGGCCGACCAAAGACCGAACAATCCCGCCGTATTTATCCGAGGTCTTAAAGGAAAATTCAAGGTATGTTAAATGAGCGCCCTCATTTGCAAGCTAAGTTCTTTTCGCCAATCCAACATCGGAGGAAGCTGCAGCTCTCGAAGAACTCGGTTCTCTAGTCTCGAATTTCGTGGTCTGGGCGCTGGGCGAGGATATTCTTCTGTAGTGCACGGAACTACTTTTTGATTGATACCTGCAGCCCTAAATATTTCTTGAGCGAAGTCAAACCAGCTGGCCTCACCTTCACAGGTTGCATGGACGATCCCCCGGAAATCAGTTTCAAGAAGTCTTTCAATCGCAGCAGCTGCAGAAACCGTGCTCGTTGGATTCCCGATTTGATCATTTACGACCTTTATTTCAGGCAAGCCGCTTCTAGCGGCTTTAAGCATTGTCGAGACAAAGTTTTTACCGCCCTCACCATAAAGCCAACTAACCCTCACTATCACCCAGTTATCGCAGCTGTTTTGAATGTTTTGCTCGCCTAACAGTTTACTTTGGCCGTAAACGGATAAGGGGCCAAAGGGGACATCGTATTCGCTGTAAGGCCTGTTAAGCTTTCCGTCAAAAACATAATCACTTGAAATTCCAATGAGCCTGGCACCTGACTCGTAAGCGGCTCGAGCTATGTTTTTACTGCCATCTGCATTTACAGCGAAAGCAAGTTCGGGGTTTATCTCACAGGCATCTACATTTGTATAAGCAGCACTATGGATAATGATGTCGGGTTTGTTTTCCCGACAAAAACGGTAGACCTGGGCTGCATTTGTGACGTTAAGTTCGTTTGAAGACGGGAGGAGGAGCGAGTGTCGGCTGAATTTTTTGACAAGCTCTCTCCCAAGCAAACCGGTTGACCCCGTAATCAATATCTTCATGAGACTAAACCTGAGGTGAAGGTTCGAAAGGACGGGGCGCAAGCGTCCTTGGGGCTTAGTGTCGGATTTGTATTTATTGGCCAATCAATTCCGACATCCGGATCATTCCATTTAATGCATCCCTCATCGCTGGGATGATAAAAGTCAGTGCATTTATAGGTGACTAAGGCTTTAGGACTTAAAACGAAAAAACCATGGGCAAACCCAGGAGGAATCCAAAGTTGGTTTTTGTCTATCCCGTTTAAAACAACGCTTTGCCATCTACCAAACGTCGGAGAACTTCTTCTTAAATCTACAGCGACGTCAAAGACTTCTCCCTCTATAGCAGTAATGAGCTTTCCTTGCGGATATTTTTTCTGAAAATGCAGTCCTCTTAACGTTCCAAAGCATGAAAAGGAAAAGTTGTCTTGAACGAAATGACCGGAAATACCAAGTTTTTGATAACGAGTTTCCTGCCATGTTTCGACAAAACACCCGCGGTCATCCTTATGAATGTCGGGAAAAAATTCGATTAAACCTTCAATCTCGAAATGTTTGATTCTCATAATTAGTAAGCAAGAAATCCTAAAGACCGGCGGAGGATCCGAGAAGATTAGTCGCTCCTTGAACGCTGGTCTTCATAATTTAATTTCATCCAGTCACTGTAGTGCTTATTTTTGACGTTCTTAATCCACTCCGGATTACTCAGGTACCAGAGCACAGTCTCTCTGAGTCCGGCTTGGAAGGAGTAAGAAGGTTTCCAGCCAAGTTCTTTAAATATTTTGTTGCTGTTTATGGCATAACGAAAATCATGTCCGGGCCTATCCTTAACGAAACGAATCTGATCGAAGTACGAACAGCCGTCTTTTCTTGGACTAACCTCATCAAGAATTTCAGTAATTGCCCGAACAATCTCTAAGTTTGAAAACTCTGAATTTCCGCCGATGTTATACACGGCTCCGGGAGCTGCGTTCCTGACAACAAGATCAATAGCAGAACAATGATCTTCAACATGGATCCAGTCCCGAATATTCGCCCCGTCACCGTAAACAGGAAGTTCTTTACCTGCGACAGCATTTAATACCATAAGTGGAATTAGTTTTTCAGGGTACTGCCGAGGGCCGTAATTATTAGAGCAATGCGTTATTAACGTCGGTAGGCCATAGGTCCGATTAAAAGCACGGACGAAATGATCTGCGGACGCTTTGGAAGCAGAGTAGGGGCTGTTAGGTCTGTAAGGACTCGATTCCGTGAATGAGGGATCTTTCTTACCAAGTGAACCAAACACTTCATCGGTGGAAACATGAAGAAATCTAAAACTGTCCTTTTCGGCTTTGCACAAATGATTCCAGTAGTCCAAGGCCGAAGAGAGTAGACGGGTAGTGCCAATGACATTAGTTTGAAGGAAGGCTTCCGGCTCTAAGATAGAGCGATCTACGTGGCTTTCTGCTGCAAAATTAACGACAAACTCCGGTTTGAAGTCGCGGAATATTTTTGCGGTCGAAGACTTGTCGGCAATATCTCCTTGGACAAAATAATAATTTGGATGATCGGCTATTGAGGACAAGTTTTCAGGATTGCCTGCGTAAGTTAGCTTATCGAGATTAAGAACGGAATCTCCGTTTGCAATCCTTTGGAGGATAAAGCAGGAGCCGATAAAACCCGCGCCGCCGGTGACTAAAAATTTCATTGTTTATCTAATCTTCCAGTCGAGATCAATAAGCTCCGGAGTGGGAGGATAGGACAACTCTCACAGTCTTAACCAGTAGACTGATGTCCAGCCAGATGTTCCAATTGCGCACATACCAAGCATCCAATCGGACTCGGCGACTGTAGGAGGTATCACTTCGACCGCTTGTCTGCCATAAGCCTGTCATCCCGGGTCTAACCATTGTGTAATCGGAAAAGAAGACCTCATATTTAATGACTTCCTCATCCACGATAGGCCTTGGGCCGACAAGACTCATTTGACCGCGAATGACATTAAAAAGCTGAGGCAATTCATCAAGCGAAGTTTTACGAAGGAATGCTCCGATCTTAGTCACTCTCGGATCATGCTTGAGTTTATGCGTCTCTTCCCACTCTTTTGCCGCTTCAGGGTTGGCCCGTAAATATTCTTGTAAGCGCCTGTCGGAGTCGACCGCCATTGAGCGGAATTTATAACAGTTGAAATGAACACCATCTTTACCGATACGCCGATGAGCGTAAAAGGCCGGTCCCGGACTTGAGGCTTTGATGGCAATGGCGATCCCTAAAAGAATCGGTGAAATCGCAATCGTCCCGACGGTTGCGACCGATAGATCGAATGCTCTCTTAAAGAATTGGTTATACCACCGTGAGAGATTATTTTTAACGGAAATGACGACAAGATTTTCAGAATACAGTCTGTGCATTTCCATATTGGATACGGGTAGCTCCTCCGTTTCCGGTACGAAGGAAATATTCTTAACCAGAGGAAAAATTTCATCAATAAGCGTGTAAAGCCGCCGTTTTTCCATTCTCGGGGCCAGGATCAGGATGTTTTGTACTCCTGTCCGAAGGATAATTCTTGCGGCCTTGTCCGTAGAGCCGAGCCGGGGGTATTTTCCTTCTAGGGCGGTCCCAGAAGTTTTATCATCGATAATTCCTACGACTTTGATTCCAAAAAAGGAGTTTGTCGCGGAATAGTTCAAGACGCGTTTTGCAGTGTCGTCGGATCCGATGATGATCGTCGGTTCTAAAAGGATATTGGCACGGTTACAGAGGTAACGAACAAGAAGGCGAGAGCCACAAACAAAAACGAAAACGAAGCAGCCTAGGAATGCGATAAAAAGGCGAGATACAACAGGAGCCTTACCTGCGATGAACAGAACGACAATCGACACGACGATAGCGTAGATCACCGAATAGAAGGTTCTTCGGATCATTTCTCCAATGGAGAGCAAACGAATATAAGTTCTCCCCCAATGGAGGAAAACCATAAAAATGAGAGGAACAAATAGATAGAAATAAAAATTGTTCAACTCAAACCAATCGTTCTTTCTTTCTAGGAAATCAAGAACAATGTCTCTGCCTCCGACTGCGCACCATTCGGCAATAATAATGGCCACATAATCCGTAGCCAGCAGGAGCAGAGGCTGCAGAGTCGAACTGTACCTGTCGGTGAAAGAGATCGTGGGGTGTGCCATTTATTGCTTAATCGAGATAATTTGAATCAACTAACGACTGAATTTTACTCCGTTGCCTCTTTTTATCGAACAAAAAGCTTTCTTGCCAAAGACTAAAAGGATCGAAAAGCCGAGTTTCACGAGAGTTTTCAAAACAAATCACGCATAAGAAAGGTAAGCGACATCAAATGTCGTTTATTAGGATAAATTCATGCCTATTAGAATAGAACCGAATTATTCGAGAAAAATATGGCAAGTAAAACCAAAGCTAAAACTGCATGGGTCTGCTCAGAGTGCGGTTACGATGCTCCTAAATGGTTCGGGCAATGTCCTTCCTGCAAAGCTTACAACACGATGAAGGAATTCCGGATCGAAGCGGAATCTTCCAACCGTTATGCTCGTGCAGAGCAAGCCGCTTCAGCTTCTGCCGGAAGGGGCAGAGCCGCGCTTGCGGGAACCAGCGACATTCTTGACCTATCAGAAATCGAAGCCAAAGAAAGTCCTCGAATCTTGATCGGATTCAGTGAACTTGAACGTGCGCTCGGCGGAGGCTTTGTCCCCGGTTCCGTAGTGTTAATCGGCGGAGATCCGGGTATCGGTAAATCCACGCTGCTTCTTCAAGCAATGTGCAAAATGGTTGCTCTTGGACAAGTTTGCCTCTATGCGAGCGGCGAAGAGAGTCCGACCCAAGTTGCTCTTCGTGCACAGCGTCTCGGAGTCAATACAAAAGGTTTGAAATTTATCAGCGAAATTCAACTTGAAAAAATCGAGGCCATCATCGAGGAAACAAGTCCTCAATGGGTTGTCATTGACTCGATTCAAACGCTCTTTTCCGAGGATTTAAGTGCGGCGCCGGGTTCCGTTTCTCAGGTTAAAGAGTGTGCTGCTCGATTGACGCGAATCGCCAAGCGCAAGGGCATCGGCGTTATCTTCGTCGGTCACGTCACGAAAGAAGGGGCAATGGCCGGTCCTCGTGTCTTAGAACATATGGTGGACACCGTTCTTTATTTTGAAGGCGATCCTGAATCCAACTACCGTATTCTTCGTGCCTGTAAGAATCGTTTCGGTTCTGTCAACGAAATAGGTGTTTTCGGGATGACAGACAAAGGGTTGCGCGGTGTCAGAAATCCTTCGGCTCTTTTTCTGGCAGAAAGAAGAGAAGGGGTCGCGGGAAGCGTGACCTTCATTAATTTAGAGGGTACGCGCCCGATCCTTATCGAGATTCAAGCTTTGGTTGACAAATCCATGCTCCCGAATCCTAAACGCTTGACCGTCGGTACCGATGCCCAGCGTCTCACGATGCTTCTTGCAATTTTGCATCGTCATGTGACTCTTTCAACCTATGACCAAGATGTTTTTCTGAATGCTGTCGGCGGCATTAAGATCAATGAAACGGCGAGTGACTTAGCTGTGCTTATCGCGATTGTTTCTTCGATGACGAATCAGGCAGTTAGCAGTAAGACGGCGATTTTCGGAGAAGTGGGCTTGGGTGGTGAGATTCGGCCGGTCTCCAGAGGGCAGGAACGTATCAAGGAAGCTTCTAAGCTGGGCTTTACTAGGATCATTGTCCCGCTTAAGAACAAAGCGGCCGATATTCCGGGCGTTGAAATTATCGGAGTGGATAATCTTAGAGATGCGGTGAAGGTTGTATTCGGATCGAATCGTGTTAACCACGACGAGCAGGTATATCCTGACGAATAAATAATGGGCTGATGCGAAGCGTGGCTCCCGGTTTTGCATCAGCCAAAATATAAGCCTCAATAATTTCCCAGTATTTGAAAGCTACTTCAGGGCAACTTCTCTGAAATCCATATTGCTGCAGATGTAGCGAACTTTAGGCTTAGTGTTTACTCCGGCCTTTAATGAAACTGCTTTAGCCAGCAGCGCCTTCTGTTTTTCAGTAGGCGCGTCAAAATCGACTAAAGTCAGCGCTTTCGCTGGACAGATTTCCACACAAGCCGGTTCTTTGCCTTTAGCCAGACGATGAGAACATAGCGTACAGTGTTCTGCTTTTCCGGGTTGGGCGTTTTTGGTCGGAGGATTAGACGGTGAAAATAAAGGCTGTTTTTCACCGAAATAACTTGTCAGTTTCTGATCATTGAACATCGGCATTCCATAGGGGCAAGCGGCTAAGCATGCCTTGCAGGCAATACATTTATCCTGATCAATCAGAATCTCTCCGTGAGATCCTTTGTAAACCGCCTTCATCGGACAAACTTTTAGACAGGCCGGATCCTCGCAGTGCTGGCACGAGGCACGGAAATAATTAATGATGTTTTTCTCTCTATTTTCAACTTTACGGATACGATTCCATTGAATATTCGGCGAGACTTGATTCTCCTGCTTACAGGCAATGAAACAGGCGTGGCAGCCGATACATTCATCGACATTGGCAATAATTCCCATTCGACTCATTTTTGGCTCCCAACTTTTTTAACTTCTACATTGACTTCAAAATACGGCGCATATCCGGAGAGGGGATCCCATTGTCTCGGAACGAGTCTTTGCGTGTCTTCTTCACCTTTCCAACCGTACTGAGCGTCTATTGTTCCGGGGGGAACTAGAATCGATACTTCTAAATTTGCCTTAGCCGGACCTCCGAAAGGACTGAAGATTTCAACACGATCTCCGTCTGATAAACCTCTCGCAGAAGCATCATTCGGATGCATAGTAATCGTGCTGCACGGTTCGAGTTCTAATAAATAAGGAGCATCCGAACGAGTCTTAGAATGGGTGATGTATGGCTTGCGAGCCCCGTTGATCATTCTTAGATTAAAGCGACCGTCGGGCTGCATCATCGGTTTATAGACCGGCAGACCGTCGAAACCAAATTTTGCACATCGTGTTGAGAAGAGCTCGATCTTGCCCGTAGGCGTATTAAAGCCGGCTTGTCCATCCGGTCTAAGCAGCCCTTTTTCATATTTTTTCGGTTCGTTCTTTCTGCATTCCAGCGAGGAAACCTCAGGCAAAGCAGCCACTGCGGCTTCGTACTCTGCGCCCCACTCCTTGAGAATGGCGTTGCACGCTTTAACCGGATCTCCGTTAAAAAAGTGCTTCGGATCGTCCAGGATACATCCGAGCTCCAGTGCAATTCGCCAGTCTTCTTTGGCCTCACCCAGCGGTTTAACCGGAGTTCGCGGGGCAAATTTTGAACCGTAGACACCGAAAGGAGCATAGCGTTCAAAATTCATAGCCGCCGGAAGGATGAGATCCATGTCTCTGTGGCTTTCTTTTCGATAGAAGTAGTCGGCGCAGAAAGCGAAGTCGAGTTTCTTTAAAGCTTCTTGATACTGCTGGGGCTGCGGCCAAATGAACGAATTGAAACCCCAGCCGCAGAAGGCTTTGATTTTGCCTGCATCAATATATTCCGGAAGATGATTCGGGTTGTACATGATCATCATGTCATGCCAAAGCAGAACAAAGTCTTTGTCAAGACGTCTATCCTTCTGAGCTTTGGCGTTCCACCACTTGGCTTCATAGAATTTAGGCTGCAGCCCCATCCCGCAGGCCTGAAGCCCTTTCGGTGAAAGCGGAAAACTAACACCGCCGGGAACATCGATATAACCGAGAATACACGGAATGAGAAGTAAGGCTCGAGCATTGTTGACGCCGTTGGTGTTATGGGTCAGGCTTTGAGAAGTCAGAGAAAATGAGCCGGGACCGTCGGCGTACATGCGGGCTGCATCAATGATCTTTTGAGCCGGTACTCCGGTAATTTCCTCCGTACGCTCTGGGGTAAAAGACTCACAATAGTTTTTAAGTTCTTCAAAGCCGTGGCACCATTTATCAACAAAGGCTTTGTCATAAAGATTTTCTTTGACAAGAACACGGATGATGCCCATAGCGAGTGCAGCATCTGTTCCCACTTTTGGTGCTAGATGGATATCGGCAAACTGCGCGGTTTTCGTGTTTCGGGTATCAATCACGATAATCTTGCAGCCGCGTTTTTTGGCTGCGGTCAGAGATTGCCACCATCCAAGCGGGCGCGACCAGACGTTGGAGGCAAGGACCATAAAAGATTTAGTTTTTGCATTCGGCATCGATCCCTGAGACGGACGTCCCCACGTGAGGATTTCAGCCTGCATACAAGCCGCCCGACAAGCGACCGAGGACTCAGTACCGAGGTGGACTGAGCCAAAGTAGCGAGCAAGACGCATAATCGGCGGACGCGGCTCCTTAGGATCGCCGATATAAAACATCACAGAATCAGCACCGTCTTTAGCTTTAATTCTGGTGAGATTTTCGGCAATCATACGATAAGCTTCATCCCAGCTGCAGCGCACAAATCCCGGATCGTCGCTGCCTTTAGGATTGGTCCGTTTCATCGGGTAGAGCAGACGGTTCGGGTTGTAGAGCCTCTGTAGTGTGGAAAGGCCTTTGGAGCAGAGAACATGCCGAGGATTTTCACTCCAATTGCCGATGGACTGAATGATGTTTCCGCAAGCTTTAAATTTTATTCCACAGGACGGAACCTGATTACAGTTATCGCATATTGAATAACCGGTCCACTCGTCTAATGAAGTTTCCTCGGCTGCAGCTGACTTAACAAAGGCTGTTGAAGGAAGGGAGAGGGTACCTAGGATTCCTTTTAAGACGGATCTTCTCTTAATGGTTTGAGGGGTCATGATGGCTTTGCCTTCGAGCGGTTATTTGGGGCAGTGGTTTTCAACAAAACAACTCTTTCTTAAATTCTCAAGAATCTTCCGGAGGCCGGCCTCTGGAAAAAGAGGCCGGATCCTAATTAAAGTTCAAGTTATTTCGTTGTTATCGGATATAACCGATCGGCTAGCGCGAGCTTTCTTTGGCTGCGTTCTCTCCGGCAATTCTTCCGAAAACGAATACGTCCAGAAGCGCATTACCGCCCACGCGGTTGGTACCGTGAATACCTCCTGTGATTTCACCGGCAGCATACAGACGCGGAATCGGAGTTCCTGTTGCATCCAGAACCTGCGCTTTGGTGTTGGTATTGAGGCCGCCCATCGTGTGGTGGACCGTCATTCCGGTATAACAAGCCCAGAAGGGGCCCTGAGCAATTTTTCTGGTCAGATTCCGAGGAGCCTTATGGAAGTCCGGGTCTTCTTTATTCTTAATAAGGACATTGTTATAGCGATCGATAGTCTTCTGAAGGCCTTCCGGGTCAACTCCCATTTTCTTGGCAAGTTCTTTAATTGTCGGTGCGGTCCAAGCTTCGTCAATCGCAATTCCGCGTTCCACTGCATCGTGAACTGCGCTGTTATAAGAGTTGTACTGGTTGTTGTCTACGACTGTATAAGCATATCGTTCAGGAGTACCGAGGACTGCATCTCGAATCACGTCACGGCGTGCGCCTTCATCGACAATACAATTTCCTCGCTTGTCCACGTAGATGGAACCGTCAACGTTGGTGTTCAAAATGATTTTTAGTTTCTTGCCTGCAGGGGCGCCCGGAGTAGATTGGATGAAATCCATCCCGACCAAGTAGCCCCCAATGCGGTTGGCAGCCAGCATTACGTCCCCGGTGTGGCCGGGAAGGTTATCCGTACCGAGCCCCGCGGTTCTCGGATCATGCAGCTCTCTGAGGTATTGATTGCCCGAGAAACCGCCGGCAGCTAAGACCACAGCTTTATTCGCTTTGATGTTAAGGGTGTGGCCCTTGCTGTTTTGCAGTTTGACCCCGATCACATCGCCGGACCAAGGCTGTTCACGGTAGATCTCAACGACGGAGTATCCCAATTTAAACGGAACGTTTCTTTCCTTGAGAGCTTTGCTTAATACGCCTGTATAGCCGATACCTTTCGGTACAGCGGGAGAGTGAGCGCGAGGATAAAGTCCTCCGAACATTTGGTGGACAGTCGGCTTAAACTCCATTCCGAGGCCCTCCAGCCAAGTGATTACGCTATAGGCGTTGTCACAGAGCACCTTAACGCGTGCGGGATCACCTCTGAAATCTCCGGCGGCCAATGTTTGGGCGGCGTGCTTAGCCGGAGAATCTTCAATATTTTGTTTCGGTTGGCGAACCGGGTCCGCAGCATTAATCTGACCTTGAGCGGCCATGGTATTACCGCCGGCAAAAGGCAATCTTTCGATAATGACGGGCTTGGCTCCGTTTTGGGAGGCGAGAAGAGCTGCAGCCATCCCGGCTCCGCCTCCGCCTACGACAACAACGTCATAATTTTCATCCCAAACTTCTGGAAGGTATGGATTCTTCGGAGACTTTTCCTGAGCAAGAACAGGAACAGAGGTGAGGGCAGCTGTACCGGCGCCGACATATTTAAAAAGACTTCTTCTGCTAAGTGTCATAGTGTTGCCTCTTTTGAGTGATATTTGATAATTGGAAGACTGAATTCGAAAACTATTGCTTTGAAAAAATGGGAGGTAGCGTTGTAAAGGGCAAAATATCTCCTAACCAGTGACAAGGTCACGGGCGGTTAAATCAAGGAATGAGGAGGTGGGTCAGCCGATTCGGCAAACCGCTCCGGTTAAATATCGACGTGTGACAGAAACTCTTTGAGCTGCTGAAGGTCCTTGACACCTACTTTTTTATAGGCGTTGGCCCGATGAGTCTCTACCGTTCGTTCGCTTAAACCAAGTCGCTGTGCAATTTGGTAGTTCATTAACCCTGCATTGACGCTGTTGAGGATTTGCTTTTCTCTCTGTGTGAGAGCATCGTAAAACTCCTGATAACGCACAATGCGGAAATCTTTCTGACGGAATGCAAAATCGCTTTCGACTGCTCGCTCAACGGCTTCTAATAAAATTTCTGATGAAACAGGCTTCTTCAAGATATCTGCGGCTCCGCTGCGGAAAGCCGAGATAGCCATATCTACGTCAGCATGAGCTGTTAAAAAAATGATTGGCTGTCTATAACCTTTATGGGCCAGAATGTCTTGAAATTCCAAGCCATTGACGAGCGGCATCTGATAATCCAGGATAATGCACCCGGGAACGTCGGGATCATCCTTTTTAAGGAAAGTCCCGGTTTCGGAGTAATAAGAAACCAGCCATCCGTCGGTTTTGAGCATAAATCGAATCGCATCGCCGAAGCCCTCGTCATCGTCTACGATTCGAATCACTGCTTTTTCCTTGTACTGGCTGTTCATTTCATTTCCCCGGTCTCACGTTCCTGCAGTGTCAGAAATTATGCTGGACTCCAAAAGCCGTCAGAAGACGAGTTGCTTTGGCTTGTGCTTTGTTGAACATTCCCGCTCCCCGAGCATAAGTGCCTAATGCATAAACCAATGTTCGCTTTGAAAGCGGATATTGATACTTCAGAGAAGCAACCCAGCGGTTGCCGTCACGGTCAGCATCTTTCTTCGCACTGGTTCCCTGCCATTTTCCCACATTCCATTTGAAGGCACCAAAAATTCTGCCGCCGGCCAGAGGTGTGCTCGCACCGATGACAAATGTGTCTGAGCGGAAGCCTTTTTTGCTACCTTTGACCGCTGCGGTCGAACCGAAACCTAAATCTTTTGCATAGAACGCATTTGGGCCTCCTCCGAGACTTCTGGAATTCCAAACGTGCTGATAATCAAAATGGACACGGGTTTGATCAAAGGTTTGATTTACGGCGAAGAAGAGGTTGTAGGTCGGATCAGAGTCAGCTCCGTTATTGGCTCCGCTTTGGCGATAATCAATGACCGTAAAAATGGTCCCTAAATTAAATCCCTGATTTTTATATTGAGCGGATAGACCATAGTAATGGTTGTTTTTGGCCCACTTGGCTTCGTCCGTTGAAATGCCGTTTGAATACTGCGCCGTGAGCGTAAGGGTATTTGTCGGCTTAACTTGGTATGTGACTGAATTGTTGAGCATTCCCGAGTTAACTAACGAACCGATTAACGCTGCGTCAAGATAGTTGCAGGCCATCGGGTTCGCACTCATCTTCGGGAATTGTCCAAAATAACCGGTCGTTCCCATTAGTGATCCGGATCGCCCGAATCCAAGTTCACCCCAACGCCCTCCGATAATGAGAAGGGAGTCTCTGTCGAAAAGAACTCCGGAAGTTTGTCCCTCGCCGTTGTTAATCTTGAGGCCTTGTTCCAGGACGAATTTAACGTAGCTGCCTCCCCCGAGGTCCTCTTGTCCTTTTAAACCCCACCGGCTGGCAGCGTTGCCCCCGGAAATAGCCTGCACTTTGGCGGCTTGTCCTTTGCCTTTGGAGACGCCGAATCCGGTATCAATGACGCCATAAACGGAAACTGAACGCCGACATTGCCGTTAAACAAGTGATTGCAGCGGCACTTTTGATTATTTTGATACTCATGCTGAATTTCTCCTTGAAAATCAACTAGGTGAGAAAATGCAAAAAACCATCTGCAGAAAAGATTAATGAACAGCTCACTTAAGTGCCCGGTACTTAAGTAGTGAAAACCGTGAAAATCCTGAGGACTAAAACGGTTTGTCCGTGAGATGATGAGCACAAAAAAACATGGACGGCTGTTTATGAAACGATTGATTATTTCGATGTTCCTGTTGCTTTATTTCTCGGGGTGTACGGCCTCTGCTGAATACGTTATCGGCATAGGAACAGGAGCTATGGCGGCAAGTCAGAAGTTGTTTTTTGAGGAGACGGCTAAATACTTGGAAAAAGAGTTTGGCGCAAGGACGATAGAACTCAAAGGTCCGATTGCTTTGGGAGAATTAAAGGAATTAATCCGTACCAAACAGATTGATTACTTTATTTCTTCGGCCGGATTTGCCAGATTATTAGGCGAAGAAGGTGTGAGAGAATTGGTCATCTATCGACCGGGACCAAACGAGCAGGATCGTAATGAACTCGGATCGACATTTTTTGTCGCTAAAGACTCAAAAATCAATACCCTCGCAGGGATGAAAGGCAAAAGGTTTATTGCAAATGATCCGAATGCTTTTTATAGTTACGTAGCTCCCCTCGGAGAAATTTCTTACGCAGGCTATGATCCCTCAGCATTTTTTAGTTCCATTCATTTTCAATACAAACAGCCGCTCGATTTGTTTAAGGCGTTGAAGGACGGAAGTGCCGATGTTGCGGCATTGCCTAGCTGCTTTTGGGAGAGTCGGCTAATGGACAACCCTGAGCTCGCAAACGCTGTTAAACCGGCAGCGATCGTAAGTGAACAGCCCTGTTATCGTTCAACTCGTACCTATCCCAACTGGGTGCTTTCCTCTACAAGAGGGGCAGATCCTGCATTCACTAAGCGCCTTGTAGCCGCGCTCTTAGCTATGCCGCATCTTCCCGACGGCGCCTCGTGGTCGGTTCAAACTGATCTTTCAAGGGTGGATGCTGTTTTTAAGCAGCTTAATATCGCTCAGTTCTCAGGCGCCAAGCCCTGGACTATCCGAGATTTTCTTCAGAAATATTCTTTTTCCGTATTCGTATTTACTATCTTTTTGTTAGGACTGCTTACATTCACAGGTTTTTTATACTTTCAGTTGAGAATACGGTCGGCACAGCTCATCAAGACCCTAAAAGAAAAATTTCATGCCGACCGAGCGATGAGAGAAACTGAGGCGCGGCTTCTCTCTCTTCAAAAAATTACAACGATCGATCATATGAGTTCGATGATAGCCCATGAATTGCCGCAGCCGCTGGGAGCAATTTTGGCGTATTCCGAAGGGCTGCTTCGTCTTCAGAAAACGGGCCCTGTTGATGATGAGCTTCTTACAGAGATGCTTATAAAGATCGTTTTTCAAACGCGCAAGGCCGAAGAAATAGTGACCTCTGTTCGTTCTTATGCCAAAGAGCAAAAACTAAAAAAATCGCCTCTGAGTGTCAATGAGGTTGTGACTGAAGCAGTTAAAGATTTCACCTCAACTCTGCAGGACTATCCTCTTCAAATTGAATTTGAAGAGGATCCTCGTTCTCCGATTTGCAGCTTGGCACCGTTAGAGTTTGAGCTTGCAGTTTTTAATCTTCTTAAAAACGCCAAAGAAGCTTTAAAGGCTCAGAAAGCCGATGAACCAAAACTGTTCATAAAGCTTTCGAGTAGTGAAACTCATTGCTTTGTCGATATCTCAGATAATGGAGCTGTCATTTCCGATTCCGATTTTGAACGCATGGGTTCGGTTTTTAAGTCCGGAAAAGCTTCTGGCCTTGGTATCGGCTTATCAATAGTCCGCTCAATCGTGCAAAATCACAATGGCAGCTTGGTGCTGGAAAGAGGGAAGAACGGCGGTTTAGTTTGCAGAATTCGTTTACCGATTCTTAACACTGAGTAGGGTTCAGATAACTACATGGAAGGGGTTATTTTTAGCCTGGTAATTTATCGGAATCGTTGCCGGGACGCAAACTAATTATCTTGAAGACTTGCAGTTTCTGCCGCCTTGTGGACATGCAAGAAAAAAGGCCGCCCTGACTGAGGGCGGCCCAAAAGTATATAGAACTCGATTATTTGCCTGAGAGCTTATTTAAACGAGCGACTAAGGAAGATTCTTCCCCCCTCATCGGACGATGAGTTTCGCTCCTGGACGGTGAGGCCGCGGCCGGTCCGTCTTCGAGGCCGGCTTGAGCATCGGCGTTAGCAAGATTTTCGTGCATGATTTCGTCCATGACGGAACCTTTTGCCGGCGTATTCTGATTTTGCTGTGTCACTGTTTCGTCTCCATTGGATTGTGGTCTGTAGGCGACAGTTCCGTACGGACCGTAAATATCTGCTCCGGGCTCGGGGATCTTTTCTCCCGGGAATCTCGGTGCGCGAAGCCCATAATAATTCGGGTACGGAGAAGATGGCAAGAGCAGCATCAGCAAAACTACAAGATTAAGAAGCGGAATTAGCTGAGCAATGACCCAAAACCCGCTGTGGTTCCTGTCATGCAGACGTCGTACCGTAACCGCGAGGGACGGGAAGAAAATCGCTATGCAGAAAATCAAATAAAGGCTTCCGAAAATCAAAGCGAGAACAGGATCTTTTGGAAAAACAGGTATACCCTCGGACATTGCTTCTTCTGGGATGTCAACAAGCTTGGATATGAACCAAAATACCCATAAAATCAAAAGGTTGATGATGGTGAAAGACCAATACTCAGTACGGGAAGCACGCCCCTGAAACGTAAAGTATTTACTAAAGCAGTAGCGATACCACTGAAAATACATTTTTTACTCCTTTGTTCTTGATTCATTGTATTGGTGTTCGGGAGTATTTGTTTGTCGAGGTTCCAAAACGTGCAATAAAAATCCTCCCGCGTTCCCTGACGAAAATCTCGGAAACCAATAGAATTTCAGAAAACATTAAGGGCCGATTTATGAGAACTATCCCAAAGCTTTTCTTTTCCGCTGCCTTAGCAGGTTCCGTACTCGTCTTGGCCGTGTGCCAAACTGCAGAGCCTTACGTTTCTTATCCTTATGAAGTCACGGCTCAGAATGCTCGTATTTTGAAGCGGCTGGATGTTAAAGATGTTGCAGTCGATCAGGTACGTGTGGTTAAGGCGATGGATCTTGAATGTGCCGGAAACATTATTCCTATTCCCGGCCAGGAAGGATTTAAAACAATCAACGGAGCATTTTCTAATTATTGGCGTAATGCCTTAATGTCTGACTTGAATCAGGCCGGAATCCTGAATCAAAAAAATCCTAAGGTCAAAATCTATAACTTAATTGACAGCGTAAAGATTCAGGCAGAACCGACATTCTTAGCTTGGCGCATTAACATGGAATTGTTCTCCTCCAACGGGCACTCAATGAAACTGGACGTGGTTTACAACGCGCCCACCGACGGACTTAAGAACATGCAGGACGGTTGCCGCCGGGTTGCCGAGACCTTAAATAAGGCGGTAAAGTGGTCTGTTCTGAAAGCCATCAGCGATCCGAAATTTGAAGCTCTGGTCCAGCCTGGACTCGATTTCACGCCTTCGATGAAGGCCCAAAGCTTCCAGTCCCTGTTCCTGGGAGAAGACGAGGACGATCGCTGGGTCGATAAAGCTCCGAAGAAGCCGGAAAACTAAAATTAAGAACACTCGGTCTTTAAATTGGTGGGCGGAAGGGCGCCTCTGCGGAAGGGTCAGGGAGTCACTTGGTACTTGTTAAACAGTGGCTTCCAACGCGACGGGTATGCTTCTTTTTGTCTATCCGCAAACCATTGCGCAAATTCACAGACCGCCTTATCTTTTGCATCTTCTTTTCGAATGGCGACAATCATTGTCCACTTTGGTCTGTGCCATCCCGGAAGAAGAGGTACTAAGCGGCTTTCCTCAATTTCTTCCTTGCAGTAAGCGAGAGAAAGGTCAACCGCAATGCCTTCTCCCATGAGAGCGGCTGTTTTACAAGAGAAAGCATCTCCGAGATAACGAAGTTTAAATTCCGGATCCAGGTTAATTCTTTCGTCACCGTGCTCTAATGTCTTTGTAATGGGGTAAATCCTGCTTTCTCTAAGAATTAAGGGGTGAGCTTTTAGTTCATCCAATGATTGGGGAGCACCGTTTCGTCGAATGTACTCAGGACTTGCAAGCAGCATGTTGTAGCTGAATCCGGCGTCAAAGAGGACCATTTCATCCTCATCGTTTTGGGGCAGGTACGGAAGCATGGCAACATCTGTCTCATTATCTAAAAGGTGCTTATGGTCGCAATCATTGAGGAGCCGTATCTTCAGATTTGGGTGCGCGCTTGCGTATTTATCCATCAACTCGAAGAGATCGTCTCTTGTCATATTCACCGGTAAAGACAAGCGAATCTCAGTCGGCTTTAGGAGAAAATCCTGGACTTTGTATTCGATCTTGTTTTTGGTCCGGAGCAATTCTTTTGCTAACGGCAAGATTTTTTCAGCGCCTTCCGTTAGTTTGAAAGGCCGACAGGAGCGGTCAAAAAGAATAAAGCCAAGATCAGATTCAAGCTCTTTTACTATTCTTGAGACAGTTTTCAGATCCATATCCAGTTCGATAGATGTCTTGGATATGTTTTTTGTCACGGCCGTTGTCAAAAAAACTTGCCACGATAAAAGATTTTCTCTTGGCTTCATCACATTAAGTATTTAATTCTCATTTTTTAAGAAGTAATTCAGGAGTTAAAGCTTCTTGATTTTGAGTATAGCCATTAAGCTTACTAAGTGAAACAACCATTCAAGGAGAAATTATGAAGCTAAGATTGAGCCTTATTGTTTCAGCTGTTATGCTTGCGGTCAGCAGTCAAACAGCTGTTTTTGCTAAAGACGGTACATATACCGCAACGACTCTTGGACGAAACGGTGATGTTACGGTGCAAGTTAGGATTCTTAACAACAAGATCGAGGATGTAAAAGTTCTCAATTGGAGTGAGACGCACCCTGTCGCCGATCTGCCGAAGCTCAAAGTTCCTCAGGACGTTGTCAAGTATCAGTCGACCAACGTTAACAACGTTGCCGGAGCAACGTTAACGACATTCGCTATCAAAGCAGCGGTACAGGACTGCCTCAAACAAGCTGGTTTGAATCCCAAAGATTATGCGAAGGCAGTTCCTCAGCCGAAAAAGGCCGGAGGAAAAGTTGAAGAGAAGACTGACGTCATTGTTGTCGGTGCCGGCGGTGCAGGCCTTTCCGCTGCAGTAGCTGCAGCTCAGCGCGGCCTCAATGTGATAGTCGTTGAGAAAGCTCATTTTGCCGGAGGCAATACCTCTGTTTCCGGCGGCTGCTTCAATGCAGCGGATCCTGAAGGCCAGAAACCTATCTCTATGACGGAAGGTCAGAAAGAATCTATCGAGAATCTTCTGGGTGAAAAACCCAAAAATAAACTTCAGGAAAAACTGATCAGTCAAGTTAAACAGCAATGGGATGCCTATAAACAGTCAGGTTCAAAGAGCTTGTTTGATAGTCCCGAACTCCATGCGCTTCAAAGCTGGAAAGCAGGAGATTACAAGGCAAATTTAGCTCTCGTTTACAAGCTCACAAAGGAGGCTCCGGCAATTCAAAAAACTTTAGCCGGAATGGGCCTTGTCTGGCAAAAACAACCGACACAATTTGTCGGAGCTTTATGGCCGCGTTCTCACCGCGCAAGCAATTACAAATCCGGTGTAGGCTACATCGATACGTATCTTGACCTCATCAAAGGAGAAAAACTCCCGATCTCTTTCATGATGAGCACGCCGGCAAGTTCCTTAATTACCAAAGACGGAGCAGTGGTCGGAGTTAAGGCTTCGGGACCGGACGGGAAAGACTACACACTTTATGCCTCTAAAGGTGTGATTTTGGCAACTGGCGGTTTTAGCGCAAATGTGAAGATGCGCAATCAGTACGATGAAATTTGGGATAAAAAGCTGGACAATCAAGTCAAGACGACCAATATGCCTGCGATTACCGGCGACGGTATTAATATGGCCGTGAAGGCAGGGGCAGGACTCAAGGACATGGGCTATATCCAGCTTCTTCCGACCACTGATCCTGCAACCGGTGCAACTAACCATAAGATTGTGGAGTCGACCAATATCTATGTGAATAAGCAAGGCAACCGTTTCGTAAACGAACAAGGCAGAAGAGACGTGCTTGCAAAGGCTGCCCTTGCCCAGCCTGACCATGTCTTCTATGTTATTGGTACGGAACAAACATTGTTAAAGGATAAAGAAGGACGAGGGCCATACGGTATCTTGATTTCCGACCTACTTAAACAGAAGAAAGCATTCAAGGCCGATACGCTGGACGAGCTGGCGAAAAAACTTGGCATGAATCCGGATAATCTGAAGCGTACGGTCGCGAAGTGGAACGAATTCTGCAAGACACAGAAGGGTGATGAGTTCGGCCGTATGAGCTGTGAGGAAGGAAACAAGCTTCCCGGCGGTCCGTACTATGCCTCTGTCATGACTCCGTCTGTACACCATACAATGGGCGGCGTGACGATCGACGAAGACACCCGTGTACTCGATAAAAACGGCAGGCCTATTCGCGGTCTTTACGCAGCAGGCGAAATTACCGGCGGTATCCACGGGACGAACCGTGTCGGATGTAATGCGGTTCCCGATGCATTGATTTTCGGCACGATTGCCGGTCGGGAAGTCGGTAAGTAAGCATCCAAGAAATGGAGAGGGCCGGAGTTTTCGGCCCTGCTACATAGGATTAAATACTAAAAAGATTAGAAGTTAGATAGAAGCCTCGGAGGTTTGGTGCCAGCAGAGGCTTGTTCTTAATCGTTGAAGGCGTGAAACCGGTTCTTCAGGTCACTGGTTAAGCAATTTTGAGAACCGTTTCTGGGTTCTGCCACAGATAGAAGAAACGGGTTCTGGACTGGTTGTACCAGCGAGGATTATTGAGATACCAGCTCACCGTCTCTTTCAGACCCTCTCCAAGAGAAGTCTTGTTTTGTAAACCGAGAACTGTAAGCGTTGACTCGTCTTTAGAGATATCAGATGCAACCGGGGAAGTTGCAACCTCTTCGATGAGTGCCTGATAACGACCGACCGGCGGCGGTAGGGCTTCATTTAGACTCTCGCAGATCACGTCAGCTGCTTCAAAATTTGACATGGAGGAGGCGGGTCCGGTCAAATGATAGTGTCCCCCGATTTTACCGTTCTTTTTAACTAGGACAATGGCGTCGACTATGTCTTTGACATAGACGAGGTCAGAAACCTTTTCCTCTGGATTGACAACGGGTATCGTTTCACCTTCAATCGCGCGATAAATGATCATGGAGATCGGACTATCAGGCTGTTGGAAAGGTCCGAATGCGGGCGGTACGAGTAAACTGCTGATCGGAAGGCCGTCTGATGCATAACCGTCCAATAATTTAAGCAAGCCGGCGTACATCTTGCCGTAAGTTCCTAAAAGCTTGTAATGCTCGGAGACAACTACGACAATCTTGTGCAGCTTAGTGTCGGCCATGCCGTTTCGCCATTCTTTGACCGTTTCAAAGAATGTACGAAAATTTTCCAAACTGGATTCTTCTTCCGGGTTTTTAGGTGTTATGCAGAAATAGATCGTATCGGCAGCGGCCATGAGCAACGCCTGACGAATTTCCTCAGGATTGGAAATATCGCAGCGAGCAAAGCTGTGACGGCTTTGCTGCATGAGCTCGGCAATATTGAGCAAGTTTCCGAGACCGGAAAGATTGTCAAAATTGAAGACTTGTTGTCCGTCTTCAATGAGCTGATAAAACAGGTTGGTGCCTATGAAGCCGGCACCGCCAAAGACTGCTGAACGATTGCTCACTTTTTTTCTCCTTATTTGTGATTTTAAGTGGGCTCCCCACAATCGCAATTGGTATTTGTCAGTTAGGCTTGACCCTAACTGATGGGAAATAACACGGTATTTGTCCGTTTCATCGAACATCTCGGGATTTCCCTCAAATCATACAAATCATCAAAATATTTCTGAATGACAGTTCAAAAAACTTTCAATCTCTGACGAGAAAGTCGAAGAAAAATACCCAAGGTTACACTATTTTTGCGAGCTAAAACTTTTCATCTTAATGAAAAAGAAAGTTCCGTTAATGAGCACGAAGGGTCACAAGGCAGGCAATGCTGTGATAGGGTGGCGATGTCTAAATTATTTCTTTCGGAAATCAACAATGCTTAGAAAGATTATGACTGCTACTATTTTAGCCGCGGCTGCGATGGGCGTAAATGCCGAGGATTTTTATCTCAAACCTGCGCCTAAAGGGATGGAAATGAATCTGCCCGTTACCGTTCAGAAGAGTTTCCCAAACGACAAGGCTCGCATCATTTTCTCAACAATGTCTGAAGCCAAGGACTTGGCTACAGCGCAGAGTGAAGTCAATAAGACCATGGCAGAGGCCCAGCAGTCTGTGAAAGATTTTTCATCAATCGCAAAGATCCGCAACGGAGGATATTACACGCAGCCGATTTATACTAATCCCAAGAAAGGGGAGGCTCCGGTGATTACAGGATGGCGAGCCCGTCAAAACATCATCGTTGAGACAGAAGACGTCAACGGCGTTGCCTCATTGGTCCAGGTCGGGCAGCAGGCAAAACTAGCACTTGAAAACGTTTCATATTCTCTAAGTGAGGAAGCGAAAGCTGCAGCACAGGATCAGCTCTCAAAAGATGTGATCGATGCCTTAAATAAGAAGGCTGAATCCATCGCAGTAGCAATGAAAGTTGCGCCTGATGCCCTTCGTATTGAAAAGCTGAATTTCAATTCGTTTGATTTCGCACCGGAGGGGGCAGTATTTGCGGCCAGAGCTATGGGTGCAAACGCTGCGTTTAAGACTGTGGAGACACCTGTTTTTGAAGCTGGAACATCCAACCTCTCGATGTCGGTGTCAGCTGTCTTGAAGACGGAAGGCGCCGAGTAGTTTTCTGCATTCACCGACCATTCACGGCTTGAAACGTATTAATCCAAAGAAATTTGTCTAAAATAGGCCGTTAAAAGGGGAGGGCCGTCCGCCTTCTCCTTTCCGAAAAATAAACCTATTAAGGAGAAAAGGTTTGAAATCAAATTCTTCATATCCCATCCTAGCTAAAGAAGGTTGGGGAATCATCGGCGCCGCGATCTTTATTACGCTGTTAGTATGGTGGCTGATCGGAGGATTCATTTCCTTCATTTTCTTTGTCCTTTTGGTCTTTGTCATCCAGTTTTTCCGTGATCCTCCTAGAGCGATCAGTCAGACTCCGCATAGCGTTCTTTCAGGAGCTGACGGAAGAATCTGCAAAGTTCAAAAAGTCGAGAATCCCTACACCGGCAAGGAAGAAATTCTTATTTCGACCTTCATGAATGTGTTCAACATTCACTCCAACCGCAGCCCGATCGGGGGTACTGTTGAGGCTATTTATTACAAACCCGGCAAATTCTTGAATGCCGACCTCGATAAGGCCAGCATGGAAAACGAACGCAACGCCATCATCATCAAGTCTGATGAAGGCCCTGTGATTACCTGCGTTCAGATCGCCGGCTTGATTGCCCGCCGCATTATCTGCCATCTCCATATCGGTCAGGAAGTTACTCGCGGCGAACGCTTCGGTTTTATCCGTTTCGGTTCCCGTGTCGACGTCTACGTTCCTCTCAACTCTGAAGTTCTCGTTTTCGTGGGTCAGAAGGTTCGCGCAGCGGACACCGTCCTTGCTCTCCTGAATCCTCAGGAAGAAGAAAAACCGGAAACTCCGGTCGAAGCTCCCGCTGTTGAAGCCGTAGAAGTGACCGAAGTTGCTGCAACTGCTGACGCTGCTCTTGCTGCCGAAACAAAAACGACAGAAGAGAAGACTCAGCAGCAGGCTTAATCAGAAGGAGAACGCTTAAATGCCTTTACAGCGAGATAAAGACAAACAGTTGCATGCCCGTCGGAATTTTCGTCCGCATCCTCGCGTGACACCGAAGGCCATCGTTCGCGAACGCATTGATACCGTCCGTAAGAAGGGGATCTATCTGCTTCCGAACTTGTTTACGCTTTCGAGTTTGTTCTCAGGCTTCTATGCCGTCATCATTGCGATGGCAGGCGACTTTGAAAAAGCCGCTATTGCGATTTTCGTGTCCATGATTTTGGACGGCTGTGACGGCCGTGTGGCTCGTCTGACGCATACTCAGAGCTCTTTCGGCGTTCAGTTCGATTCCTTGGCCGACATGTGTGCTTTCGGTATGGCGCCGGCAATGGTGGTCTACCAGTGGGCTCTCCATGATTTAGGACGCTTGGGCTGGGCTGCCGCCTTCGTATATTGCGCCGGTGCGGCACTTCGCTTGGCTCGCTTCAATGCCAACGTGGATGTTGTTGACAAGGGCTTCTTCCAGGGTCTTCCTTCTCCTGCAGCCGCTGCTTTAGTCGCAGGTTTTGTGTGGCTTGCGGTTGACCAGAGAATGCCAGTTAACAGCGACTGGCTGCCGTGGCTCGCAATGGTTATTACGGTTTATGCCGGTCTTACCATGGTCTGCAACGCACCGTTCTACTCCGGCAAGAGCTTCCATTACGGTAAGAGCGTTCCTTTCTGGGTGCTGATCGCAGCGGTGATTCTGTTGTTTGTACTTTCAACGGATCCGGCTCTGATGGTCTTTATCCTATTCTGCTTGTACGCACTTTCCGGTTTTGCTTATCAGTTCTACCTCTGGTACACAGGTCAGCCGAATCCGGTTATTCCGCATCGTTCTGAAGTGGAATTAGACGAACCTGCAGATCAAGTTAAATAACGAGATCATTAAGATATTCGTCTAAGGCCCGGGGGTTTTCCTCGGGCTTTTTCTTGGGTCTTTTCTGTATGCTGATCTGATTAAGTAAACATAAAAGTTGACTAAGTAATAAAAAATGTTTACTATCTAATCGTTACTGGAGTTTTGGATGAAATATGGCCAGTTCATCAAAGCTCTTAAGGACAAGGGCGTGAAGGTAGAGGATCGAACAAGACATCTGAAGCTTTCTTACGGCGGCAAGCAAACAGGTTGCAAAAGGTATCCGACGGAAGAGTATCCTCCGATGCTTCTAGCTAAAATTTTGAAGCAGCTCGGCCTTTGAACTTAAGTAGCAGGCGGGGGGATTCCCGCCTTTCACAATATCGGAGGTTCATGTGAGATTTTCTTACCCGTGTGAAGTATCGAGAGATTCTGAGACCGGTCAGGTTATCGTGGAATGTAAAAATCCTTCAGCTTTTGCTTTCGGAGACAGTTTAGAAGAGGCTGTGAAAGAGATGCACTCTCTTCTGCTCGATTGCGTTTCCGACTACTTTGATGAAGGGAAAATTTTTCCAAACATCACAAAACCGGCAAAAAAGAATGAAGTATCTGTCGAGTTAACTCCAAGCGAAACCGTCAAAGTTTTGTTTCTTAATTCCATGGTCGAAACCAAGACAAAGCCTATCCAAATCGCCAGACGCTTAGGAATAGCCAAGCAAGAAGTTACTCGTATCTTGAATCCGAGACAGAAAACTAAGATTGATACTTTAGAAAAAGCAATCGAAGCTACCGGGAAAAAATTAATTTATTCAATTGTCTGACAGACATCGAGAACGAATTCGAATTGAATTCCCGTTTGCAGATGGTTAACATCCGGACGGGAATTTTTTTAGTTTTCTGTATTTTCCTGCTCCACCAAATATTTGTATTAGTGAATTAAGCCTTGTTGCCTTCCTCCCATCTAAATTGAAAATAGATTTCAATCGAAAATGATGTAATTTGTCAGTGGCGTTCCGATTGCTTATCAGTTCTACCTTTGTTAGATAGGTCAGGCGAGCCCGATTATCACGTATCGTTCTGAAGCGGTATTAGACAAGCCTCCAGTAATCTAATAACCGTGCCTAAAACCCCAGCCCGACTCGGTTTTTTAGTAAGATAAAAGTTATATTTTGATATAATTTGATAAAAGGAGTATCAAATATGACCACTTTAACACTTCGAAAAGTTGGCGGATCTACCATGCTTGCCCTTTCTCCTGCGCTTCTTCAAATTTTGGGAAGGAGAGCGGGAGAACAAGTTGTTATAAAAGTAGAGAGCGGGCGACTAATCATTGAACCTAAGGTTGCTCGAAGAAGGGTTTCTAAATACAACCTTTCTGATCTCTTGAAAGAACAAGAAAAAATACAGGCTGAATTAGACAAAGATCGTGACTGGGTTACAAAAAAACGTCCCGTTGGAGAAGAAATTTTATGAAAAAGTGCTTTGATCGAGGAGACGTTGTTTACCTTGACTTTGATCCATCTTTGGGACATGAACAAAAAGGGCGAAGGCCGGCACTGATTCTCACAAAAAAGATTTTCAATGAACAGTTGCGGGTGGCTTGTGTTGCCCCAATCACTGGGGGAGGCTCTTTGGCTAGAGACTGCGGCTTCGCTGTTACTTTGCAGGGGGCAGGTTTAGAAACAATTGGTATTGTGCGTTGCGATCAAATTCAAACTCTTGACTTATCCGTAAGAAATTGTCAACTGGTAGAGAAGGCTCCCGATTATTTGATTGATGAAGTTCTCGACAGAGTAATCAGTCTCTTTGATTAATAATTAAAAAATGTCCCCATAATTTATTTCTGACAGTATGGGCTTTCAGCCCACAAGCAAACTAAAATTAAAAGGGGATTTCGCTCGATAAATGTGTAATTCGTCGGTCACTTTCGAGAATGCAAGCAGGAGGCTCCGACAAGGAGAGTGCATTTACCAGAAAGTATCGCTGTAACAAGGTAGGGCTGAGACATTTACTTCGTTTTTCAGTGAGGCTCAGATCTCAACAATTTTTTTGACCAGAAAAAACAATGATAACTGCAAGAGACAAGCTTTTTATTTTCGATACAACCCTTCGTGACGGAGAACAAAGTCCCGGCGCAAGCATGAGCCCGCAGGACAAACTCCGCATTGCCAAACAGCTTGAGTTCCTTGGTGTTGATGTGATTGAAGCTGGTTTTGCTGCTGCTTCTCCCGGAGACTTTGAATCCATCTGTGCAATCTCCAAGGTGATTCGCAACTCTACGGTTTGTTCGCTTGCCCGAGCAAATCCTTCCGATGTGAGAAAAGCCGGCGAGGCTATTGCCGCAGCTCCGAGACGCCGCATTCATACGTTCATTGCAACTTCTCCGCTTCACATGGAGAAGAAGCTCAACATGACGCCGGAGCAAGTAATCTCTCGGGCTGTTGAGGCCATTCGCATCGCAAAGGAATACACCGACGATATCGAGTTCTCCTGCGAAGACGCTTCCCGCTCTCAGCCGGAATTCTTGTACCGCATCATTGAAGCGGCGATCCGCGAAGGCGCTACCACGATCAACATTCCGGATACCGTCGGATATGCTGTTCCATCTGAATTCGGTGCTTTTGTTCGCGACCTGCGCGAGCATGTTTACAACGCAGACCAAGCCGTTTGGTCTGTTCACTGCCACAACGATCTCGGACTTGCCGTCGCCAATTCTTTGTCCGGCGTAATCCACGGCGGTGCTCGTCAGATTGAGTGCTCTATCAACGGTCTTGGCGAAAGAGCCGGTAACTGCGCTCTCGAAGAAGTTGTCATGGCGGTTAAAACCCGTAATGACTTCTTTAAGCTCGGCGTTGATATCAACACCCGTCAGCTTGTTCCGACGTCTAAGCTTGTGTCTTCCGTGACCGGCTTCCCCATCCAGCCGAACAAAGCCGTGGTCGGTTCCAATGCCTTCTCGCATGCGTCCGGAATTCATCAGGACGGCGTGATCAAACACCGCGAAACCTACGAAATCATGACGGCAGAAGAAGTAGGCTGGACAAGCAATCGTATGGTTCTCGGCAAGCTCTCCGGCAGAAGTGCCTTTCGTCAGCGTGTACGTGAACTGGGCATTCCGACGAAGAGCGAAGCCGAAATCGATGATGCATTTGCCCGATTCAAAGATTTGGCAGACAGAAAAGTTCAGATTTTTGACGAAGACATTCAGTCGCTTTTCGATGCGAAGAACATCCAGCCGCAGGAAATCTCTTTCGTTTCCCTGAAACAGGAAAGCCAAACCGGTAAGACACCGGTTGCCGAAGTAACCTACATGGATCACGGAGAGCAAAGAGTTGGTCGTGCCGAAGGCAACGGCCCGGTCGACGCAACGTTCCAAGCCATTGAGAGCTGCGCCAAGAGCGGAGCAGAACTTCTGCTCTTCTCGATTAACGCGCTGACTAAGGGCGCCGAAGCCCAAGGCGAGGTGACGGTTCGCTTGTCCGTCGGCGGCCGCGTCGTTAACGGCAACGGATCCGACCCCGATGTACTGGCGGCTTCCGCTAAGGCTTATTTAGATGCTCTGAATAAGCTTGCCAAAGCGGATGATCGCAAGAATCCTCAGTTCGATCATGAACCGACTCCTTAAGTTCTGAGTTACGGGTAGATTGACAGACGGGCGCTTCGGCGCCCGTCGCCGTAAGGAGAAAAAGATGGCTTCAGACGCAGAAATGGCAGCCTATATTGCGGATATGCTCAGTCCGTTAGGAGAGGTTCGGATCAAGCGAATGTTCGGAGAATACTGTTTCTACGTGAACGAGAAATCGGTCGGCTTTCTGTGTGACAACGAAGTTCTCGTCAAAACTAATGCAGAAATGAGAGCTCTGCATCCTGAGATGCCGCAAAAGCTGCTATTTGACGGAGCGGTCAATCCGATGTGGCTGATTGACAACCCGGACGATAGAGAAGCTGTCGAACGATACTTCGGCATTGCTGCGAAGATGCTTCCGGCGCCCAAACCAAAGAAACCGAGAGCGTTGAAGAAGCCGTTAAAAACAAGAAAGTATCGGGACGGAGAAGGCTCGCCTCTGAATGATCCCGCCGTCATGGGCGAGGGCACGAGAGAAAACAGTGACTAAAAGTTAAGGATCTGATGGAAAACGAGGAGAAGAATTGATTTTTTAGATATAATCTCGACTCGTTTTAAACACGCTCCGGCGTATTTTCCGTCGGAGTCGCTAGTAACGCCGAAAGGCAAAGGAAAATAAAATGGCACAGACTACTGCTCAAAAAGCTGAAATCATCGAGAAGTTCGCTCAGTCCAAGGGTGACACCGGATCTCCTCAGGTTCAGGTTGCTCTTCTGACAGCTCGTATCAACGAACTCACAGAGCACTTCAAAGTTAACCCGAAAGACCACCACAGCCGTCGCGGTCTTTTGAAGATGGTTTCCCGCCGTCGTAAGCTCCTTGACTACCTCAAGGGTCGTGACCTCGCAGCTTACAAGGCTTTGATCGAAGCCCTCAACCTGCGTAAGTAATCTTACCGGCATACCGATGAGCAGCGGTCCGCGGTTTTGTTACCGTTGACCGCTGTGTTTGTTTTTACAGATAAGATTTTTTTAAAAACCGGAACGTACGCGCGTTGCTGTATGTACGTAAGGCGGTCAGGACCGCCGAGTCGTAGATACCGCAATGTGCAGTTCCAAACATAAGGAAAAGAACGACATGACGATGTTCAATAAAATAGTCAAGTCCTTTAAGTACGGCGACCACAACGTCCGTCTTGAAACCGGCGAAATCGCTCGCCAGGCCTCCGGCGCCGTGATCTGCGACATGGACGACACCGTTGTATTAGCCACCGTTGTTGCAAAGAAAGAAATTAAACCGGGTCAGGATTTCTTCCCTCTGACCGTTGATTACATTGAAAAGACTTACGCTGCCGGCCGGATTCCGGGAGGCTTCTTCAAGCGCGAAGGCCGTCCGAGCGAAAAAGAAACGCTCACTTCCCGCCTGATCGACCGTCCGATCCGTCCGCTGTTCCCGGAAGGCTTCTTCAATGAAGTTCAGATCATTATTCACGTCCTTTCCGTGAACCCCGAAGTTGATCCCGACATTCCTTCCATGATCGCAGCATCTGCAGCTCTGGCTGTTTCCGGCGTACCCTTCAACGGCCCGATTGCAGCCGCCCGCGTCGGCTACATTAACAACGAATACGTTCTCTGCCCGAACCTTTCTCAGATGAAAGATTCCAAGCTCGACCTCGTCGTTGCCGGCACGGAACGCGCCGTCCTGATGGTTGAGTCCGAAGCTGATCAGCTCTCTGAAGAAGTCATGCTCGGCGCCGTAATGTTCGGCCACGAAAAAATGCAGGTTGTTATCGAAGCCATCGACGAACTCGTTGAAGAAGGCGGCAAACCGCTGTGGGACTGGGCTCCTGCAGAACGCAACCAGCAGCTCGTTGCACTCATTAATCAGGTTGTCGGCAACCGTATTCATGAAGCTTACGAACACCGCAGCAAGCAGGACCGCAACGAATGCCTGCGCGCGATCTATGATGACGTTAACGAGAAAGTTAACGCAGCCGTTGAAGTCGGCGAACTTGCCGATATCGGTGAGAACGAAGTCGCCAACATTCTCTTTGAAATGGAAGCTGCTCACGTTCGCGGCAAGATTCTTTCCGGCGAACCGCGTATCGACGGCCGCGACACCCGTACCGTTCGTCCGATCGAAATTCGCACCGGCGTTCTTCCGCGTGCTCACGGCTCTGCGCTCTTCACCCGCGGTGAAACCCAGGCTCTGGTTGTCACAACTCTGGGCACCAAACAGGACGAACAGATCGTTGACGGTCTGACCGGAGAGCAGCGTGAACGCTTCATGCTTCACTACAACATGCCTCCGTTTGCTACCGGCGAAACCGGCCGCGTCGGCTCTCCGAAGAGACGCGAAATCGGTCACGGCCGTCTGGCTAAACGCGCCCTGACTGCCGTTCTGCCGAACGAAGAAGATTTCCAGTACACCATGCGTGTGGTTTCCGAAATCTGCGAATCCAACGGTTCTTCTTCCATGGCCAGCGTCTGCGGCGGCTGCCTGTCTCTGCTTGATGCCGGCGTGCCTCTGAAAGACTTCGTGGCCGGTGTGGCCATGGGCCTGATCAAGGAAGGCAATAAGTTTGCCGTTTTGACCGATATTCTCGGTGACGAAGACCACCTCGGCGATATGGACTTCAAGGTTGCCGGTACCGATCACGGCGTGACCGCTCTGCAGATGGACATCAAGATTGAAGGCATCAGCAAGGAAATCATGCAGGTCGCTCTGGCTCAGGCTAAGGAAGGCCGTATGCACATTCTCGGCAAGATGCACGAAGCCGTTGAAGGTCCGAAGACAGAACTTTCTCCATACGCTCCGCGTCTGGTTTCCTTCAAGATCAATCCGGATAAGATCCGTGACGTGATCGGCAAGGGCGGCGCTGTGATTCGTGCTCTGACGGAAGAAACCGGCACTCAGATCAACATCGAAGACGACGGTACCGTTACCATCGCTTCCGTTGACGAAGCCGCTGGTGCAGAAGCCCGCCGTCGTGTTGAAGAGCTTGCCGCTACCGTTGAAGTCGGTAAGGTTTACGAAGGCAAGGTTCAGAGACTGCTCGACTTCGGCGCTATCGTTCAGGTTCTGCCGGGCCGCGACGGTCTGCTGCACATCAGCCAGATCGCGCATGAACGCGTCAACCAGGTCAGCGACTACCTCAAGGAAGGCCAAATCGTTCTCGTGAAGGTTCTTGAGATCGATGACAAGGATCGTATCCGTCTTTCCATGAAGGCTTTGATTGAAAAGCCCGAACACAAGGAAAAGAAGGAAGAAGCTGCTCAGCAGGAAGGCAATCCTGACATCATCAAAGGCTAATTCCCTTTGATTCTGAAATAGCTAAATGACAAAACCGGCGGCCAAGACCGCCGGTTTTGTCTTTCAATTTGTTGCGAAATCCTGTAATGACTGCTTCAGGTCTCTTTGCCATAATTTTGCGATTCACTGATGCAATCTGAAGAAAAAGTAATGAAATTGAACGGAAACTCTCTCGATGAAGTACTGAAGAAGGAAACTTTATCCGATGAGGATATCGTGTTCCTGCTCGGACTGACGGATCCTGAAGACTGCACAAAACTTCAGCAGGCAGCCTATGAGACGACGACCGAGCTGATGGGCAATAAGGTTTATTACCGAGGCCTCATTGAAGTCTCTAATGTCTGCACGGTTGACTGCCGTTACTGCGGTATCCGCAAAGACAATCACGTTGTCAGCCGATACACGCTGACCAAAGAAGAAATTCTGAGCGCAGCGTTGTTTGCGGCAGAAAACGGCTACGGAAGCATCTGTCTTCAGGCCGGTGAACGAAACGATCCGAAGTTCGTTTCGTTCATCTCTGAGTGTTTGAGAGAGATTCATCGCAAAACCGTTTCGAAAAACCTTCCCAACGGTCTAGGAATTACTTTGAGTCTCGGCGACCAAACGAAAGATGTGTACGAGGAGTGGGCGCAGGCAAGCGGCAACCGAAAGAATCTTCGTTATCTGGCGCGCTTTGAAAGCTCCAATCATGAGCTCTTTGATTTTCTTCATAACGTTCCCCACAAGAAGTCGAAACAACTGGAGCACCGTCTGCAGTGCCTGCAGTGGCTTAAAGAATGCGGTTATCAAGTGGGTACCGGCGTGATGATCGGCATTCCCGGGCAGACTTTGAAAGACTTGTGTGCGGATATTCGTTTGTTCCAAAAACTTGAAGCCGACATGATCGGTATGGGTCCGTACCTCATGAGCGAGGGCGGGGATCTCAAGTCTTTGGGTCAAACCGAAAACAAGCAGCTTTTCCAGCTTTCTTTGAACATGATTGCGGTCACGCGTTTGGTGATGGGCAATATCAATATTGCCGCCGCGACGGCGATGCAGGTTTTGGATCCTCAGGGCAGAGAAACCGCGATTTCTTACGGCGCCAATGTCGTGATGCCGAATCTTACTCCGCTGCAGTATCGAGAGGGATATCAGCTGTATGACAAGAAACCGGGACTCAAAGACGACCCGGAAACCTTCGGTCTGAAGCTTGAAGAACGCATTCAATCCAAGGGCAGAGAAGTCGGCTGGAATCTTTCGGGATCGTCGAGAAAGTGGCTGAACCGCACCGGCAACTCGCAGGAAGGCTACGACGGCAACAAGAGTGCGAGCGAGCAGTCCATGCTGTGGATTAAATCAACTGAATCGTAAAACTACGAGTAAAATTCGATATTTAGTTTCTACAACGGAGTATTGGAGTTATCTGATGCGCAGAAGTTTGGTGATTGCCAATTGGAAGATGAACGGCTCGGTCGATTTCATTGACCAATGGACGAACGTCTTCACAACTTTTTCTCCCGTGAACACCGAATTAGCCGTGTGTCCGCCTTTTGTCTACATTCGCTATCTCCAGCAGAAGTTTTTGACAAGCGCACTGGATATCAATGTCGGCGCGCAGGACTGCTCCGTTCATGAATCTGGTGCTTTTACGGGGGAAGTGAGCGCAGGGATGCTGGCCGATGTTAAATGCCCCTGGGTCATTGTCGGACATTCGGAGAGAAGACAGTATCACGGAGAAACCAACGAAATCGTTGCGGCAAAAGCCAAGATTGCCATCGAGCACGGACTGCGTCCGATTGTCTGCGTCGGAGAGACGCTCGAAGAGCGTGAAAGCGGACGGACAAGCGACGTTGTGATCGGACAGCTCAATGCCGTTCTGGATGTTATCGGGCCGGAAGCTTTAGTTACCGGAGCGGTAGCTTACGAGCCTATTTGGGCCATCGGAACCGGCAAAACCGCCACGCCTCAGCAAGCTCAATTAGTTCACGCGGAACTGAGGGATAGTGTAGAATCTCGGGATTCTCAAGCTGCTTCCGCGCTCAGAATTATTTACGGCGGATCCGTCAAGCCGTCCAATGCGGCAGAGCTTTTTGCCTGCAATGACATTGACGGAGGCTTGGTCGGCGGAGCTTCTTTGAAAGCAGCGGATTTTTATGCCATTGCCCAGGCCGCCAGCGGAATAGGGCTGATTTAATAAACGGATACAATTTATTATGCATTTACTGATTACGGTTGCGGTTGTTCTGCAGGTGATTTCTGCAGTTGCAATCATTGTTTTAGTGCTGCTTCAGCACGGTAAAGGCGCCGACATGGGCGCAGCCTTCGGCGGCGGTGCTTCCGGCTCTCTTTTCGGAGCCACAGGAAGCGCCAACTTCCTTTCCCGTTCTACCGCAGTTGCTTCCACCATTTTCTTCTGCGCTACCTTAGCGCTGACATTCGGCGGTCAGGTTCGCAAGGCTCCTGCTGCAGGCGGTGTTCTGTCTACTGTTACGACTGAACAGAAGGCTCCGGCTCAGCCCGCATCCCCTGTTCCTGCGACTAATACTAGTGATTTCACTAATAAGCCTGCACAAAATCAAATTCCGAGGTAGAATGTCGTCTTTCGGTTCTGATGAAAACGGAAACGAAAGAAAAAGTTGAAAGAAGTGCCTTCGTGGTGAAATTGGTAGACACGCCATCTTGAGGGGGTGGTGACGAAAGTCGTATGAGTTCGAGTCTCATCGAAGGCACCAAAAAATTAAATTGCTAAGCCGTCGTGGTGAAATTGGTAGACACGCCATCTTGAGGGGGTGGTGACGAAAGTCGTGTGAGTTCGAGTCTCACCGACGGCACCAAGATTCAAAAGCCTGATAAACGTTGAGTTGTCAGGCTTTTTCCTTATCGGTTTCTTCTTGCCGATTTCCGGTCCGGTTGTGAAAAGCGCTCGGTCGGACGAGTGGTCAATTAGGCGATTCTCAGAGCGGTCTTCTCGCTTATTTCAAATCTGCAAGGATCTAAGTCATGGAAAAAGAACTGATGAAAACGCTGTCGGAGCATGGCCGACTCGGAATTGCGCAACAGTTTGATTATTCGAAATTTTTGCTCTATTCACTCATCACACAATCAACTGCGATTGAAGGTTCGACCGTCACGGAAGTTGAGAATCAACTTTTGTTTGATGAAGGCATTCCGCCGGAGAAACACAATCTATCCGAAGTGATGATGAATCTGGACTTGCTTAATGCTTATCAAATGAGCATTCAACTTGCTAACCAGCACAGAGATTATTCTTTTGAGATGCTGAGAGCATTAAGCACCGCGGTCTTAAAGAACACCGGAAGCCGCTATAACACCGCATTGGGAACTTTTGATTCTTCAAAAGGCGACTTTAGGAAGGTCAATGTCAGCGCCGGTTCTTCAGGCAAGTCATATATCATTTACACAAAAGTCGAAGACCGGCTGAAGAAGTGGTGTTCTGAGGTCAACGAGAAACGTAATGGACTGTTGAAATCCGGAGACATTTACGGCAAGTACCTTTTTACCTTTGAGTCTCACCTTGACTTACTAACAATTCATCCGTGGGTTGACGGCAACGGCCGGACTGCAAGACTTGTGATGAATCAGCTACAGATTGAGTTAGGTCTGATCCCGGCAAAGATTCTCAAAGAAGACAAAGCTGAATACATTGACGCACCTATCAAAGCGAGGGAAGGTCACGATCCGAGGGTGTTTTCGTCATTCATGATGGCTTCGCACATTAGAAATCTGCAAGCCGAGATTAGAGAGTTCAAAAAACCCCAAGAAGTTTCTGATGAGATAATCATCTCTTGATCTAGACGGATTCGTGACGCTTAAAATTGAAGAAGTTTGATTTGGGTCGATGAGATTTCGCGGCAATTTTCATGTTTTCTGCATTGTCAGTACCTTTTTCACCGTCGGAGGAGAAGTGAAAGTTAAAGCTAAAGTTTCGGACGTTCTTCATTTGGAAGATAGAAATGCATCAACGGAAGACAGTCGAACGATCCTTTCTGAAAAAGAATTCAAAGAGTTTTTGCGTCAGTTGAAGGAAGGCGAAAAAGATCCCGAGATTCTTTCGGCAAGACAGAAGCTAATGCACCTTAAGCCGGTTTGGCAAGATTGATCGACCTTGGACTTAGATTGTCACGCACCCCGGCCTGAGGCATGATCGCATCAGGAGACCGATTGATGGATCAAGAACGAATCAGGGCTGGTTTGAAGTCAGCAGATTGAGGCATTTCTATTAAGACCTCTTAGTTTTTGGCCTGAGAAGGTTGTGGTAACTCTTCTTGTTTTTCCTTTGCTATGGTTGCCACAGATAAAAGCCAATCAGCTGCCATGGCTAATGCTTCCTCATATGTCCCTCCCTGCGTGACGGGCTCCTCATGGTAAAAATCACGAAAAGAAACAAGAAAGAAGTCGCCGTCTTTTAAAATCTTCGCCGGATAGGAAAGCATGCTTTACACCTTGTCAGGTAATCAACAGAAGTTGTTTCTGGTAGCAAAATGTTTTAGAGAAGATTTCGAAAACTCCGCCAGGATTTTCGATTATATGTTTGTGTCAAAATCGCCGTCTCGTTCAAGAATTCTCTCTTCTGTTCGCACCGCTTGGTATGGTTAAGAAGATTAAGGTTCGAGCTTTTTATCAAGGAAGTTCTTCAGATGTTTGGTTCTCCAAAGATTATGAGCATTCTGAATGTCTAGAAGAAGCTGAGCGTCAATATCCAAGACTTCTTCGATCCTGCGTGCCATTTCTTCTGAAATGTTGAGCTCTCCGTTCAAAAGTTTTGCGACAGACTAATCTTGGAGTTTCATGGCAGATGAAAGCTCCAGGGCAGTGATTCCTTTAGTTTCGATCACATCTGTGATCAACATTCCGGCGTGCGGCGGATTGAACATTGTCATTGTCGAAATTTCCTTTGGCTAGGTGTTAGGCATTGTCTTCTTTGATGTTGACGACCTCGCAATTCGGTTTGTCAATGGCCTTTCAAAGCATCTCGGTTCCTTCTGGTTTTTGAATGCCCCAAGCTTCATACTCAGACTCCAGAAAAGGCAAGATTTGTTTATGCTCGGTCAGCAACATATTCAGGTCATACTTTGGAAGTTTTCTAAGCTTCCTTTTCTGATTAATGACAAGTTTTCCGTCCCCGAAGTTGTAGTTAAGTGAATCGCCGGGTTTTGCATTCAGTTGCCCAAGGAGCGCCTGAGGCAAAATCAGGACTACAGCATCGCCGATTTGCCGTAATTCCAAAGTTGACATCTTTTCTTCCGCGTCTGAGACAAAGGAAAGTTAGGCGCGGTCAGAGCCACTTAAATATTTTGAACTTATCTTGAGGAAATTGAGATTCCCAACAAACGCGATGGCTTCTGGCGTCGAAGGAGCTTAAAAAAAATCCTGAGCCATGCAAAAACAAGAGGCTCGACGAGTAGAAGGCAAGAGCAAAACGTTGCGGCAAGCTCTTCTAACATTGTTGCGTGAAATGAGCTTGCTCCGAATGGTGTGATTTCTATTCTCTCATTACTTAAGGAAGCTCTGTAAAATGCTTGATTCT
>OBJE01000357.1_pt1 | contig 46684 bp, 54 predicted proteins | sample 1519681 | NCBI WGS metagenome assembly OBJE01 (sample SAMEA3888898, study PRJEB22519) | human gut metagenome | biome: human gut; feature: human-associated habitat; material: faeces | place: Denmark | collected 2011 | reverse complement strand
AGAGCAGAGCAGAGCAGAGCAGAGCAGAGCAGAGCAGAGCAGAGCAGAGCAGAGCGTTTATCATGGCTTGACGTGTTAAAAGGGATAGGCATAATCCTTGTTGTTATAGGGCATATCTATTCCAATCAAACCATCTTTAATTGGTTGTATTCCTTCCATATGCCGCTGTTTTTCTTGTCAGCAGGATGGGTGTATAAAGAAAAAACAGTTTTAGCAGACATAAAGCGAAGAATCCAAACCATCGTTATTCCGTATTTCTCATTCGGTTTTCTGGTTCTTATCTACTGGCAATTGATTGAGAGAAGATTCCGGGATTCAGATATGAGTTTTATGGATTCTTTGTTCGGTTTATTCTCTGGCTGTTATGATAATTTGGAGTTCAACATCCATTTGTGGTTCTTACCATGTTTCTTTGTAACGGTAATCATTTTTAATATACTGGTTAATCTAGGCGGAAGGAGAATGGCTTATCTTGTTTCTGCTCTGATGAGTTTAGCTTTTATTGTGGTTCCTATGCATGGACTTATTTGGGGCATTGATCGTGTGTTCAAGTACATAGGATTCTATGCTGTGGGTGTGTTCATAGCGGGAAAAAGCGTGAAAGCGGTAAGGAAAAAAGTGGAAGCAGGAATAGTAGCGATAGTTCTGCTTGCTTTGAGCTTTTTCTTATCATGCTATCATTTAACTATGGGAATCATGTGGTTTGTAACAGCCCTGATTGGTGTTGCTGCTGTAATTCTGATTTCTCAACTTATCAACGAGAATAGAATCCTGCAATACTTTGGTCGGATTTCTCTAATTATTCTTTGTATTCACGGCCCTGTGTATCGAATCGTAGTAAAAATTGTATCAATTCTGTTGAATGTGGGTACAGATGCAGTGAGAGAAAATTTTCTACTGGCCATGGTAGTGGTAGCTATTACGATGGCAATATGCAGTACGGCATATGAGGTTGTTGTAAGACTTGCTCCATGGATGGTGGGAAAGAAAAAAGTAAAGGAAAACTAACAATGTCAAAATACTTTGGAACCGACGGCTTCCGTGGAGAAGCCGGAATTACATTAACAGCGGATCACGCCTATAAGGTTGGTCGCTTTTTAGGCTGGTATTATAATGCTCTCCGTGAGCGCAACGGTGACACCGACCCTGCTCGTATTGTTATTGGTAAGGATACCCGCCGCAGCTCGTACATGTTCGAGTACAGTCTTGTGGCTGGGTTGACTGCTTCTGGTGCAGATGCTTATCTACTCCATGTCACCACGACCCCGTCCGTGGCGTACATCGCTCGCGTGGATGACTTTGATTGCGGCATTATGATCTCCGCCAGTCACAATCCGTACTACGACAATGGCATCAAGCTAATCGACTGCTACGGCGAGAAAATGCCTGAGGAAACTCTGCTGCTGGTGGAGGACTACATCGATGGCAAACTCCATGTCTTTGATAAGGACTGGCCAGAGCTGCCCTTTGCTCATCGTGAGCACATCGGCTGCACTGTGGACTATGTGGCAGGTCGCAACCGCTACATGGGCTACCTGATCTCGATGGGCATCTACTCCTTTAAGGGTGTCAAGGTCGGCTTGGATTGCGCCAATGGTAGCTCCTGGAATATCGCAAAGTCCGTGTTCGATGCGCTTGGCGCAGATACCTATGTCATCAATAATAATCCGAATGGTCTGAACATCAATAACAATGCAGGTTCAACCCATATCGAGGGCCTTCAGAAGTTTGTTGTGGAGAAGGGCTTGGATGTTGGTTTTGCTTACGATGGTGATGCCGACCGCTGCCTGTGTGTGGACGAAAAGGGCAATGTTATCACTGGCGACCATATCCTTTACATTTACGGTTGCTACATGAAGGAACGTGGTAAGCTGTTAAATAATACTGTTGTCACCACAGTTATGTCCAACTTTGGTCTCTACAAGGCTTTCGATGAGCAAGGTATCGGCTATGCTAAGACCGCTGTGGGCGATAAGTATGTTTATGAGTACATGGCCAAGAATGGCTGTCGTATCGGCGGCGAGCAGAGTGGACATATCATCTTCTCCAAGTACGCCAGTACGGGTGATGGTATCCTGACGAGTTTAAAAATGATGGAAGTTATGCTGGCTAAGAAGAAGCCGATGAGCGAATTGGCAGCAGCGCTGAAAATTTATCCGCAGGTGCTGGAGAATGTTCGCGTAACGGATAAAAAAGCGGCACAGAACGATGAGGCTGTGCAAACAGCAGTAAAGAAAGTGGCCGAAGGACTGGGGGATACAGGCCGGATTCTGGTTCGTGAATCCGGCACGGAGCCTGTGGTGCGTGTGATGGTGGAAGCCCCTGATCACGATACTTGTCAGAAATATGTTTCCGAAGTTGTTGATGTGATTCGTGACAGAGGATATAGTCTGTAAATTGAAAATAGCCTACCAGAAAATAAGCATTTATTAAGCGTAATATTGAAACAGCCTTATCAGAGTGCTATACTAAAATTACTATAATTTTCTGGAGGTTTTTATTATACCCAGAACCAAAGGTAGCAAGAATAAGCCTAAAACTGTGACTGCTGATTTTGCAACGCAGATTGCCGAAAAGCAGTCTGCAAGAGGATCGCTCTCTGCTGAAATCGCATCTATCACCGCCAACATTGATTCTCTGAAAACTGATTTGAAGGAGAAGAAGGCTTCGCTGAAAGCTATCGACAAGGAAATTGTCAAACTGGAGGCAAAAAAGGCGAAGGAAGATGCAAAGGCTGCAGAAGAAGCGAAAAAGACAGAAGCGGAATCCGTTCTGAAAAAGCTGCTTGCCGAAGGCATGAGTGCTGATGAAATTCTCGAAAAACTGAAATAACACGAAAAACCCGTGATGGACAGGCATAACACACCGTCCATCACGGGTTTTAGGGTTATAAGAATATACAGTTATCCGGCGGCCACATCAAACTGAAAATGTGCCGGAAGGTTGAACTGTTTGATAAACGCATGGTGCCGGGCGTGGTAGTGACGCAGATCGTACCCCAGATGGTGCAGTTCCAGCAGCTTCACCAGCACCAGATTGATATGAATGCGTTTGGCGGTGGCAATCTGCGCAGCATCCAGCCCGCGCTTCGTCATTTGATAGACTTCATCACTGTCCAGCATCAGGTGGGATGTGAAAGCGTTATGCTCGTAAAGAAGGATGTGCTTGTCCTTAATGGTCAGAAACTTGTCCAGGGTGTGCAAGTCCATAAGCAGCTGATGCTCCAGATAATGTCCGAGCGCATAACCGCACACCATCTGCTTTGTCTGTTTGTCCAGCTGGCGATTGATAAGGATCAGTGGCTTATCAAAATAGAGTGAAAGCAAACCCAACATATCTTTAATGCGAGATGTTTCACTGATGTCCAGACTGCAACTGCGCGCGATCTGTTTGATGTTGCGAGTTCCGGCATTTTGGACAAGTTCGTTGGCGGCTTGGTGAATAAATGCAGAATCCATAATGTGATCTCCTTCCGGGGATAGCATAGTGAATAGAACAGTGGTTCACAGGTTCATGATTCGTTCCTTTTCTCGTTTTTGTTCTCGGTACTTAAAATAGGCTTTGTGCATTTCATACATGATGCCGTCCATATCCTGTGGGGTCAACTCTCCGCTGGCAAATAGCTCAGTAAGCTCAAATGCGAGATGCTGGGCTTCTATTTTGCCCTTTTTTCCGTAGGCTTCGGTGGCACGTTCGATAAATAAAGACTGATCCGGCTGCAAATAGGTCAGAGGTATATGGAATATATCGGCCATCTTTTCAAGCATTTCAATGCTGCGAGGGTAGCGGCCATCACGCTCCCATCCGATGATCGTTCGTTTGTTGATACCCAGACATTGTGCCAATTCGTCCTGTGTTAAAGAATGCTTCTTTCGTAGATCGCGAACTTTCTCTCCAAATTTCATGTTTGCAACCTTTCTATGGCGTAGTTATCGTGCTGTAACAATGTACAAAGGAATTTGTGAATATTCAATCTGAAAGATGCAACGAATTTTCACATTTTCCTCTTGACACGGCGGTACGACTTGCTTATAATATATGCTATATTCTATCATCTTTTGGATTATTATACCGTAAAAATCGTAAATATGCAAGCCGAAAAAGGTGAAAAAAGAGCGGAAGTTCAAAAGGTGAAATTGAATAGAAGAAAAAAGAAACTTAAACCAACACAAAGGAGGCCGTGAGAAGATGAGCAACGGAGAACATGAAATCCGCACCCCAAAGGGGCTGCGGATTGGGAATCGCAGTGTCGTTGATGGAAAGAATATGCTTCAGATCAAGCGTGGTGGCTGTGAAGATTATATTTCTGCTGAATCTCTGGTGGAGTGTATTCACGGCCTTCCCGTGAAGAGTATCGAATTTTTCACAGCAGAGAACCAACGGAAAGAAGCCTGAAGCAGAGTGCTTCATCGACACTGAAAGCGCAGAGGTGGAATCTTAGGCGGCACCTGGCTAGCCGACCAGCTCCACCAGACGCTCTTTTGGGTCTACAATATAATATCTGTTTGTTAGAGCGATACCGTAGCAATATGTGATATAGGCCGGAACAGAATGAGCGAATGCAGTGCAGTAGTGCGCCTGTGAGTAACTCATCCTGTTCCGGTTTTTTTTAATTTTTTTTCAAAAACACCTTGCGAAATGGGAATCCCTGGTTGATGAAGTTCCGAGCGATTTCAATTCCTGAAAAATTGGAGCGCACATATCTTAAAGAATGGCTTGACCATGTATGGATCGTAGATTTTGAACAGGTAGAAGTAATCCTACAAGAAAGTAAGTGGAAGGGATTCTTCCCGGAAGAATGGCTGAACAACGGAGAGGAAGATTGTAATGGCAAGAAAGAGTAGAAAGAATCTGATGCCGCAGGCTGCTGTGCAGGAGGCCGTACAGCAAAACGAAAAAGAACTTCTGCGCACGGCGGCGTATGCGCGGCTGTCGGTTGAGAACGGTGGGCATGAAACAGAAGATTCCCTGCACACACAGATTTTGCAAATTCATAATTATATCAGGGAGAACCCGGAACTGACGCTGACCGATACCTATGCAGACAACGGTTTTACAGGAACACGTTTTGACCGACCAGAATTTGAGCGAATGATGCAGGATGTACGGACAGGCAAAATTCAGTGCATCGTAGTGAAGGACTTATCTCGATTTGGTCGTGACTATATCGAAACGGGAAGCTATCTGGAAACTATTTTCCCAATGCTCCATGTTCGCTTTATCGCCATCAACGATGATTTTGACAACATCCGGCAGTCGGATGTGGATAGTCTTGCGGTTCCCATCAAGAACATGGTAAACAGCTTGTACGCTAAGGACATTTCAAAGAAAATCAGCCTTAGTTACCAGATGCGCCGCGAAAAGAATCCCTACATCGTGGTGTACCCCGTATGGCTATCAGTTGAACCAACAGGGAAATAAGTTTGAAGCGACTGAGGATGCGAAGTGGGTCAAACTGATCTATCAATGGTATCTTGCAGGAGTGAGTACAAACGAAATTGCCCGCAGGTTGGAATTTTTAGAAGTGGCAAGGCCGAACGAACGGCTGAATCGCAAATTACATGAGGGAGATGACCCTACATATAATAAATGGCATCCCAGTACGGTTCTTCGTATTTTAAACAGCAGTGCCTATATTGGAGAACTGGTATCTGGGAAAACGCAAACTGCATCATACAAAGGGATTGGCCTCCATCCTGTGGAAAAGAAGGAATGGCATATTGTTGAAAACGCTCATGAAGCAATCATTCTGAAATCGGATTTTGAAAAAGTGCAGGCACGGCGAGAGCAGAATAAGGAAAAACGGGAAAGGGCGATGGCTCGTTCCAAAGCAACCAGAGAGAAGTGTTATAACCATCTATCGGGAATGGTTTACTGTGGCTGCTGCAGACGCAACATGACGTTTGAACGGCGTGTGCATGGTACGGTGAAGGAAACGCACTATGGAGTGTTCATTTGCAAAAGAAAGAAGAACACGACTCCCTGTGCCTATCATGCGGTGCCGGAGAAAATGCTGATGATGGTGGCGATGGATCAGATTCATCATCTGGTGTCTACCATGTGTGAAGAAGAAAAGCTGGTAAAAGACATGATGCGCGGCAGCAATCTGGATTCAGCCCGTTCCATCAAGATGAAAGAAAACTCTATCCTGTTTCGGATTCAGGAAGCTGAAGAACGGCGGTTGCGCTTATATGAGGACTATAAAGCTGAAATTCTGGACGAAGATGAATACAGTCAGCTAAAGGAACACTACATAGCAGAAAAGCAGCGGTTGGAACATGAACTGCAAAAGCAGCGTCAACGTGCATTGGAACTGGAAAAAAGAATCAAAATCTGCGATGCGCAGATGGAGCGGATGCGCGGGATTCTGAATCAAAATGAATTTGATGAAGAACTGGTGCATGAACTTATCAAGAGAATCTATGTAGGAATGGACAATTCTGTGGAGGTCGAATTTAAGTGTAGCGACCCCTATCAGGAAGTGCTTGCAATCATGTCGGAGGTTCAGAATGAATGATAAAATTGCAATCTATCTCCGCTTATCATTGGCAGACGGAGATTTGAAAAAGGGCAGCAAGGATGAAAGTAACAGCATTGAGAACCAACGGATGCTGCTCCACGATTACATTGGGAAGCAGGAAGATTTGTTTGGCGAGATTGTAGAATATGTAGATGATGGCTATACTGGAACAAATTTTAATCGTCCGGCTTTTCAGAAAATGATCGTGGATTTGGAGCAGGGCGATATAAAAGTCATCATGGTAAAGGATTTATCCCGCCTTGGTCGTGACTATATCGGTGTTGGCGATTACATTGAACAGATTTTTCCGTTGATGGGAGTTCGGTTTATTGCTGTGAATAATTCCTTTGACAGCATGAAACTGAACAACGGAACACCAGGAATCGAAGTGGCGGTCAGCAATCTGGTGAATAATATGTATAGCCGGGATATTGCGAAAAAGATTCGGGCTGCTCTGGAAACGAACTGGAAGAACGGGAAAGCCACCTGCACGAATGTCCCTTTTGGATATGTGTGGAACAAGAAAGGTGGGCAGCGGTGGGAGATTGACCCGGAGGCAGCACCCTGCGTGAAAAAAGTATTTGAATTAGCATTGTCCGGCCGCAATACAACGCAGATCGCCTACGGCATGAACGAATTAAATCTTCCTACGCCGGGATTGTATGCGAAACGAAAGAATCTGCTGATGGGCAGCAATCCTATTATTGCCCCGGACAGTGAAATGTTATGGAACGCAGCAATCGTGTGGAGAATCCTTAGACGGTATGAATACACTGGTGCGCTGGTTATGGGGAGAAGAAAGAAAATTGACGTAAACACTACATCTGTTCGGACGCTCCCGGAGGATAAGTGGATCATCGCAGAAAACGCTCATGCGGCCATCGTGACAAGAGATGAATACTATCAGGCACAGAAAGCAATCCGTAACGTAACTCCAATTCAATATAAGGTGGGTGATGAATTTGCGTTAAAAGGAAAAATCTGCTGCGGAAACTGTAATCGGCAGCTTCGCCACGAAAGGCAATATGGGGAAATGGTTTTCTATTGCGGCTATAAACGGTCAGCCGGAAAGTTCTCTAAATGCTACGGCGGCTATTACAGAGAATATTCGGTGAACGCAAAAGTGGTTCGTGCGATAAAAACAGTATTCTATGCGCTGGATGTGGTAAATCAGGGAATGCAGGAAAAGCAGTCTATCACGGTGCGCTGCGTGGACATTGAGGACTTGGAAAAGCAAGCAGAAGCCATTCGGGTAGAGCAAATCAAACTATATGAATCGTATGCGGACGGTGTGCTGCTACGAGATGCGTACATAGAAAAGAAAAAGGTCCTTTCGGAAAAACTGGCTGTATTGCAGGATAGCATACGGACAGAAAAGGAGGAACAGGAGTGTGCCGATGAACTGGATGAAGAAATCCGCGCTCTGACAAAACAGGCCAGCGAGAAAACGTACATCGGCGGGCTGACAAAAGAATGTGTGGATGCTTTTGTGAGCATGGTTTATCTGTATGACGACCAAACGATGAAAATAGAGTTCAACTGTGAGGATGTGATTCGGAGAGCGTTGGAAAAGTATGGCGCATAATTGGATGGAAGAAGTTGCATAAGAAAAAGAATACCCGTCTGGGTGAGAGGATTCAGGAAATCTTCTCGACCAGGCGGGTATTTCATTCCGCAGGAATGTGTCTATTAGAGGCTGAGGGTTTCTACCCATGCGGACAAGTCGGCTTTGCTGGAATAGGAATTGAACACCTTGCCATGCAGCAGTTTTGCACCGGGGCAGCTAGGAGCAAGCTTTTCATTGATCTTGCCCATGTCGCTGCCGCCAGATGTGGCAAAGGGGATGATTGTTTTACCCTTCCAATCATAGCTTTCCAGAAATGTATTGATGATCGTCGGAGCAATATACCACCAGATAGGAAATCCGACAAAGATGGTGTCATACTCATCAATGTTATCACGTTTGGCGGCGACGGCAGGGCGGGAATCGGGACTGCTCATTTCAATAGTGCTACGGGATTTCTTATCCATCCAGTTCAGATCGGCTTTTGTGTAAGGGACTTCGGGACGGATTTCAAAAATGTCTGCACCGATGGCATCTGCTAAATCTTCGGCAACTTTTGCGGTAATGCCGCTGGCAGAAAAATAGGCAACAAGCTTTTTGCTCATGACAATGCACTCCCTCAATATTTGATTTGATAATAGTATAGCACGGTAAGGGAGGGGTATCAAGAAGTGAAATGAAAGCAAAATTGTTTGGAAAATATTGGTGTTTCAATAGCTGGATTTGGATAATCATAACTTTTATATTGTATCTTAACTCAAAATGAGTTATAATACAGAAAAAGAGTTGTGAATGGAGGCGATAGAGTGGAATACCTTAAGCGAGTTTTAGGAATTGAAGTGCTATATGAAAATAAAGCTTTAGAGCATTTGCCAAACTTCATCAGTACAAGGTATGATTCACAGAAAGTATCTCTGAGTGGTCAAAAAGCTGTTTTTTTGTATCCTAAAACCGAATTGGAGCAGGTGGAAACATTAAAAAAGCATCTGGAACGTGTGAAAAAGGTTGCGGATTGTCCGGTGATTTTAGTATTGGAACAGATCACTGCACGGCAGAAAGAGTATTTGCTTCGAGAGAAAATAGCATTTATTGTGGATGGAAAGCAAATTTATCTGCCCTTTATGGCAGCATATTTGCAGGAACGCTGTGATGCAGAAAAGAGTGACAGAGAAGAAATCTTGCCATCGGCGCAGATGCTGTTGCTTTACTATATTTATGAGGGAGCAAAGGAGCTGTCTACAAGTCAAGCTGCAAAAGATTTGGATTTGACACCAACGTCTATTTCCAGAGCTTCTAAACAACTTGAAGGAATGGGATTTCTGCGATCAAGAAAAATTGGAGTGCAGAAGATACTGCTTTCGGAAAACTCTGCCAAAGAGTTATTTTACAAAGCAGAGAAAGTTCTGCTCAATCCTGTGAAAAGGACGGTCTATGTTCCATGCGAGGAAGTAAAGAGTGAATTGTTGGAGAGTGGATATTTCGCATTGGCGGAGTATTCGATGCTCAATGCGCCTAGTGTTCGGTGCTATGCTTCAGAAAAAATATCTCAGTGGAATGACTGTATGACCAAGGATTTACAGGACTCAAATTCACAGGTGGCTGTTGAAATGTGGAGATATGACCCACGAAAATTATCGAAGGGAAAAATGGTCGATGGACTTTCTCTGGCATTATCGCTCAGGGAAGATGCAGATGAACGGGTAGAAGAAGCAGTAGAAGAAATGTTAAATAATCTGTGGAGGAAGATAGATGGTAACAGGGATTGAAAGCTTTAAGGAATGGTTCAAGGGTAACGAAAGCCAGTATGCAATTATCGGTGGAACTGCGTGTGACATCTTGATGACAGAAGAAGGCTTAGACTTCCGTGCAACAAAAGACATTGACCTTGTTCTAATTATTGAAGCCGTGGATGCGGCTTTTGGAAGAAAATTCTGGGACTATGTAAAACAGGCTGGATACGAACATCGTAATAAAAGCTCTGGTGTGCCGCAGTTTTATCGCTTCAGTCACCCGACTTCAAACCGTTATCCAGCAATGATCGAACTGTTCACTAGAAAACTGGATGCAATTCAACTTCCAGATGATGCAGTATTGACACCGCTGCCAATGGATGAGGATATATCGAGCTTGTCTGCAATCCTTTTGGATGATGATTACTATGAGTTCTTGAAGCAGGGGAAAGTGACTGTTGATGGAGTAACGGTTTTGGACGCTGCATATTTGATTCCGTTCAAGGCGAAAGCATGGATGGATTTGACGGATCGCAAAGCAGCCGGAGAACACGTTGATAGTAAAAACATTAAGAAACATAAAAATGATGTTTTTCGTTTGACTGAACTGCTTGACCCTACGGTTAAGATTGTCACTCCTAGTGGCGTGTATGAGGATATGCAGAAGTTTGTTGATCGAATGGAAAATGAAACGGTTGATGTTAAACAGTTGGGGCTTGTGGGACGAACGAAAGAACAGATTCTTCAGGAATTAGTAGAATTATATGCGCTACAATAATTGATGGGTTATGGAATGAACCACTAGCTTGTAAGGAAGTGATATAACATGGAAAAGAAATACCAGGTTTTTATTTCGTCAACGTATAAAGATTTGATAGAAGCCCGTAGCAAAGTAAGGGATGCCATCCTATCGATGATGCATTTCCCAGTTGGTATGGAGATGTTTAACGCTGCTGACGAAGAACAGTGGGAAATCATACAAGAGACGATTGATAGTTCGGATTATTATGTTTTGATTTTGGGACAGCGATATGGCTCTGTAATAGAATCTGGATCGGATGCTGGAATTAGCTATACGGAAAAGGAATTTCGCTATGCGAGAGAGAAGAAAATTCCTGTTCTGGTATTCATAATTGATGATGATGTGGCAATTAAGCCGGAATTTATAGAAAAAGATCCAGAAAGTATAAAAAAGCTGGCTGATTTCAAGACAGAAGCTAAAAAAGGACGAACGGTACAGTGGTGGACTAATATTGACGAACTTGCTAGAGAGGTTTCAGAATCTTTACATCAGCAAATGGATCGAAAAAAGCGTCCAGGGTGGATAAGAGGAGATGCCTTTGATATTGAAGCAAGTCATGCAGAAATTCTCAGTTTGAATAAAAAGATAAGAGAACTTGAGCAGGAAAATGCTGAGTTGAAATCACAGATTGTAAAGCGGGTTCCTGAGTTGATGGCCGCAGTTGTGCTGGATCAACAGGATGATGAAGAAGTGGACGGAAAAGGTCTTAAAACACATGGAAAATTGCTTATTGATAGCTCAGATAATGCAATCAAGATCCAGTTATATCATAATGATGGAGAATGCTACAAAAACAAGTATGAACCACTTGATTTAAGTTGCGTTGAATCACATTTAAAAAAGTATGTAAAAGAAAAGGACTTGCAGGCTTACAATGCAGCACTACCGTCTGAAGAAGAAATAAATGATTATGCACACAAGATGAGCGTATATAAGACAATAACAAACGGTGGTGTTGCGCTCAAGCTAAGAGTGCTTAATAAGGGAACAGCGAAAGCAACCGACATTAGAATCTCAATCGTATTTCCAAAAGATATTTTTGTATATGACATTGATGATATCGAAAAAATGAAGGAGCCGAAAGCACCAAAACTTCCACCGAATCCTATTGAAAAGGCAGAGGAACGTTTTATGAGCGACTTAAATCCAGTATATGGCTTGTTGAAAAATAGTATGGACGGAATGCAGCCATTCTACTCAGCTCGAAGCTTGCCGATTATAGACCCGGCAATTTTTAACAACTCCAATTCTTCTGTGTTTGAATCAATATCTATACGAGATAACTCAATATTTGCTGAATGCAATCAGTTGCCACATAAAGATGATACCGAGTTTGATGGGATATATATTGTTCCGGCTAGAAAAGGAAAATTCAAAGTAAGCGTTTCACTGATGTGTTCGGAATATATTGAACCGAAAGTTCATGATATTGAATTTGAAATTGTCTAATAATTAAAATAAGTACGAATAAGCCGCATAGGGCTTCCCAATGGTTTTAACCCAATGGGAAACTTTATGCGGCTTATTTTTTTTTGCTTTTTTTGAAAAAATTGTTGTCCCTATCTTGACATCAGGGGGATACGTCGGCCTTTCCCTTAGCGTTCTGTTAGCACAGCATAATCAAGTGATGGCTGTTGACATTGTGCAAGCGAAAGTGGATATGATTAACAATCATAAAAGAGTTGCGGCAAATGAATCACATGAAACAGTCTGAACTCGGAGACATCGTACATGTATCGCTAGGAACCATATCTATATGGGAGCGAGATGTACGAAAACCAGAATTTGGAACAATAGAAAGATTGTGTGAGCTCTTCAATGTGAGTCTGACGTACATGCTGGGAATGAATGATGCTCCAACAGCTCCAGGAGTGATGAGTGATGAACTCGCAGCTCAATACGCAGAAGAAGACGAAATGGAAAGGCTAAGGCACTTAGCAAGAGTGATGACCAGTTTAAGCCCAGGCTCCATGGACATTGTAGCAGCTACGATTGTGGCGGCATATAGAACCGATAAGGAAAGAGGAATCCTCCAGAGGGGATACAATGTAAAACTTGAACGGTTTGGAGAGGAAGAACCAGAGCCAGACATTTAATGAAAATCACCTGCTATTTGTTGGCTTGATTTTATATGTTAGGCATTGACCTTTTTTTGACAAACCTATCTCGGTGAACTGCGTTGGCCGCATGTTCTCTGACAACCTGTATGGGGAAATCAGGCGCAAGTCTGACAAGTGTCAGGGAATGTCTACCTCAAACTTTCAGTGGCGGCATGATGGTCTACGGTGGCTTATAAAACTCATGCAAAATACCCCTATTACGAGCCTAATTTATTGCAGAGCAAGGGACGGACATGATAACTGCATTTTTCCGGGGAATTAGAGGTAGTGAGGGGTAGATGATTGTTCATGTTGCAACAAAGATGGGATATGAACTTGTACAGTTTTAACAAAGTGAGTTGGCTTGCAGGTTATGACAATAAAGGTCAGCACTTTGAAAAATAGAGAAGTGCGACAGCGAGTTATGACAATAAGACCTAACACTTTGTTGGTGAGTTGGTATGAAGGTGTCTACCATAAAGTTTCAGTTGAGGAAAAATAGGTGAGTAGACCATGACAGGTCTACATAAAAGATTCAGTGACGGTCGGAAAAGTGGTCTGCAATATGGCTGCGGAAGATGGCCACTGTGAGAAAAATGATAACTGAAAAATATAACTGACTGTGATTAATCACATAGGGGGGTTATAAAAATGAAATACCATCTGCGAATAGCAGATGTGTACACATATCAAAGGCGATGAAAACTAAGAAAATACTTAGCTCCAAAATATGAAAAGAGGTGAGAATGAATGGATGACAAAAAGCAAAATTCAAGAGATGAAATAAGTGATATTGTAACGTACTTGGAGATTAACAAAGAATTGAGGCATGAGATTTGGTGTGCTATTCAAAACAAAATGGAAATCAAGATTGGCGATGAGAGAAACGAAAGATTAAAAGAACCTGATTATTATCGATAAGATGACACCTGTAAATGTTGCAATTATTAATGGAGGAAAAAGATGATTCATTTCAATGTCCCGCCCTTTGTAGGTACGGAGTTCAAGTATATGCAGGAAGCGGTAGAAAATCACAAAATTTGCGGAGATGGACCGTTCACGAAGAAGTGCAATGAATGGCTGGAAAATAGATTTAATGCTAACCGGGTTATGCTGACGACGAGCGGTTCAACGGCATTGGATATGGCTGCGCTACTGTGTGGAATCAAACCGGGGGATGAAGTGATTCTGCCCAGTTTTACATTCTCCAGTACGGCCAACTCCTTTGTTTTGGCCGGAGCTACGCTTGTGTTTGTTGATATTCGTCCAGATACAATGAATATAGATGAAACGAAAATCGAGGCTGCTATAACTGAAAAAACAAAGGTTATCTGTCCTGTGCATTATGCAGGCGTAGCTTGCGAGATGGATACCATTATGGATATCGCAAGACGACATCATTTAATGGTTGTGGAAGATGCAGCACAGGGAGTCATGAGTACCTATAAAGGTAGAGCATTGGGCACAATTGGTGATTTTGGTTGCTATTCTTTCCACGAAACAAAGAACTATTCGATGGGAGAGGGCGGAGCAATCGTTATTAATAACCCTGCATATATTGAAAAAGCTGAAATCCTGCGTGAAAAAGGCACAAATCGTTCGCAGTTTTTCCGGGGACAGGTGGCAAAGTATAACTGGGTCGATTTTGGCGACAGCTATTTACAGAGCGATTTGAATGCAGCATATCTTTGGGCGCAGTTGGAAGCAGCTGATGAAATTAACGAGAACCGGCTTGCTTCGTGGAATCGCTATTATAAGGCTTTCAAACCTCTGGCCGACAAGGGAATTTTGGAACTTCCGACAATTCCGGCTGGCTGTGTGCATAATGCGCACATGTTTTATCTAAAATGCAAAGATTTGGAGACGCGGCAGGCATACATACAATTTATGAAGAAAAACGATATCCTGTGTGTGTTCCATTATGTTCCGCTGCATAGTGCTCCGGCTGGTCTGAAGTTCGGACGTTTCGCAGGAGAGGATGAGCATACAACGCCTGACAGTGATAGACTGGTGCGTCTGCCGATGTATTATAACCTTGCAGAGGAAGATATCCAGAAGGTGATTGATAAGACATTGGAATTTTTTGAGTAAAGGAACGATAGTAAATGAAACCCATGAGAGCAGCAATTATTGTAGGAAAGATGGATTCGGGCGGAAAAAAGAATCTGATCATGGAATATTATCGGCATATTGATCGGAATAAAATTCAGTTCGATTTTATATGTGATTCTGATTCACAAGCAATTCCAGAACAGGAAATTACAGATCTTGGAGGGCGGATTTATAAGATTACGCCGTATCAGTACATTTTTCAGAATATGGTTGATATGGCGCACATCTTTGAGCAAAATCAATATAAGGTTGTTCATGCTTACAATAGCACGATGAATCTTTTTCCTATGGCAGTTGCAAAATATTGTAGGGTTCCAGTGAGAATATCGGAAAGTCTATCCATGGCACACGAGGGTGACTGGAAAACGATTCTTAAAAAGATACTGCGTCCTATGTCAAAGTGGTTTGCCAATTACTATATGTCCTGTGGAGATGATTGTGGCCGCTGGCAGTTTGGAAGTAAGTTATTTGATGCCGGAAAAGTGGATGTGTTCAAGACTGTAATCAATACCGAATTCAATTCGTATGATCCGGTGGTTCGTGAAAAAACAAGATCAGAATTTGGCTGGAAAGATAAAATTGTAATTGGCCACATCGGGCGTTTTACCGCACAGAAAAATTCTGTTCGAATGATTGAAATCTTTGGAGCGGTCGCAAAAAAAGAGCCCAATGCGGTTCTGTGTTTGATTGGTGACGGTGAGCTTAAAGAGGACATGATAAAAAAAATCGATGAGTTGGGAATTGAAAACCAGGTTGCCTATTTAGGGCGAAGAGAGGATATCCAGCAGTTTTACAATGCAATGGATTGCTTTTTGCTTCCTTCCCTCTATGAGGGGCTTCCGGTCGTTGGGCTTGAAGCAGAAAGCTGCGGACTCCCAATGTTTTTCTCAACGGAAGTAACACGAGAAGCCAATGCATGTGAGCTTGGACACTTTATTGCACTTGACGACAGTGATGACGTATGGGCAGATCGGATTTTAAAGGCTTGTAGAGCAAATATGCCTATTAGAAGGAGTCATGCAAAAGAAGTTGCTGCGGCTGGTTTTGATAGTGCATCGGAAGCATTGCGGATGCAGAAGTATTACTTGGAAGCAGTAGAAAAGGAAACAAAATGATTAGTGTAATCGTACCAGCGTATAACGCTGCGGGCACCATAAAACATTGTTTAAACTCATTGTTAAACCAAGATTTTGTAGATTACGAAATTATTGTTACTGATGATGGATCAAATGATTCCACTGGCGATATATGCAAAAAGTATATGCGGGAGCAGAAAAACATCCGATATATCAGGCAAGAAAATGCGGGTCCTTCTGCAGCAAGAAATAACGGGACTCGAAATGCAAAGGGCGAATATATTACATTTGTGGATTCAGATGATTATGTAGGAAAACACTATCTGTCAAAACTGCATTCTATGATTATAACTTATCAAGGAGAATTAAGTGCCCTTTGCATGAAAAAGACTTCTTCATTGGAAGAAAAAGAAACAATTGGAAATGAAATCTTGACGTACAACAGTGAGGAAGCTTTATCGGACATGTTATACCAAAGAAATCTGGACACATCTCCATGTGGATTACTTATAAAAAAAGATATTGTTTTGAGTAATCCATTTCCTGTTGGAAAACTGCATGAAGATGATTTTACTACATATAAGTATTACTTGTCCGCACATAAAACTATAGTATCGCAGGATGTCTGTTATTTTTACTATCAACGGGCGGGAAGCATAATGCATGTTTTTGGGCAGGCCAATATGGATGAATTAGATGCAGCAGATAATCTTGTGACATTTTGTGAAAAATATTATCCACAGTTGATATCTGCCGCAAAATCTAAAAAGTTCAGTGATTACTGCCAGGTTTTATTAAGCAATAAAGATATAAAAACGACGTGCCCGGAAGTGTATGCCAGAATTTGTGATTATTTGGATAGCGTAAAATTTGATATAGCGCGAGATAAGAAATGCAGAGCAAAAAATAGAATGGCAGCAATTGCACTTTTTGGAGGAACGAGAGGGCTACTTGTTCTAAATGAAATAAAGAAAAGAGTGGGGACGATTTAATGAGCAAAAAAGCACGGGTTGCAGTGATAACACTGCAGGCGGTAAAAAATTATGGATCTGTATTGCAGGCGTATGCAACACAAGTGGTATTAGAGCGGCTTGATCAAGATGTTGTTATAATTGACTATATACGAGAGTTTAATCTTGATAATAAAATTGCTGATAAAATCACAGAGAATGACAAAGGATTAAAGAAAATCGCAAAGGAAATCGTACTCTACCCAACGATAAAAAAGTGGAAGAAGGTATTTAATGACTTCCTAAAAAAGAATCTGAACCTGACAAAAAAAGTGTATACATATCCACAAGATTTCATTGAGAACCCAATAGAGGCGGATGTGTTTTGTGTGGGCAGTGATCAAGTATGGAATATTGAATGGAATGATGGAATTATAGGTCCATTATATCTTGATTTTGTAAAAGATAAGAAAAAAATATCTTTTTCTTCCAGTATTGGAATGAGTGCATTGGGTGAAAAATCAAAAGAAGTTGCAAAGCTACTAATGGATTTTTCAAATATTACAGTAAGAGAACGTTCCGGAGTCGAAATGCTCCACGCTATTGGAGTGGAAAAAGTTAGCTACTGTTGCGATCCAACGCTTTTATTGGATTGCTCGTTTTGGAAGGAATTTTCAAAAGCACCAAAGAAATGCCCGAAAAAATACGTTTTATTATATCAGCTAAATAGAAATCACGAATTTGATAAAATGGCCTCTGAAATAGCCTCAAAATTAAACTGTGAATTAGTAAGAATTTGCATGAGATATGATCAAATACGACTGCCAGGAAAGCATATTATTGTACCAGAGGTGTCAGAATTCCTTGGATTGATAGAAAACGCAGAATTGATTTTGACGGACTCATTTCATGCAACAGCGTTTTCGATTAATTTCAATAAAAACTTTTATGTTGTATATCCGAATAAATTTAATTCAAGGATTGAGGATTTGCTCGTGAATCTAAATCTTCAAGGCCGTCGAGTTAATATTTACGATGAAAATAGAGGATGGACTATCCCTATTAAATATGAGTTTGTTAACAAAAAACTGGATGAGCTTAGGAAAGAAAGCATTTCTAATTTGAGTAAAGCATTGAGGTTGACATGATGCATATGCAATTCAAAGAAATAATTAAGAGAAATCCGCTTATTAGAAGGCTTGGGAAAAAAGTGAATATTCTTCGTGCATACTATCATGACGTGAAGGATTTTAATGGCTATTATAACGAGAGTGCAGAAGTTCAGAATGAGTTTTCTTACTCGATAATGCTTTTAGTGCACAGCCTAGAAAAAGGAATGTGCATGAAAGAAATAAGACCATATGGTTTTCAAAAGGTTAACAAGTTAAAAAATTTTTTAAGGAAAACAGCAGACGTGTCCGCTTTTGAGTATCAACTTGGTGTAGCAGTACTTGAGGCGTGGGTTCGTCTTTTTAGAGAAAATAATTGGACTGATTATCAAGAATACAAAGATACAGAAGCTTTTATAGCGGATAAACACAGTGAATTGTTAGCTGGAAGAAAACTGTACGAACCTAATAGCACAAACTTCAAATCGTATTTTGACTTTATAGCAAGTCGACATTCAGTTCGTGAATTTCAAGAGGCTGAAATTAGCGAAAAGGATGTTGAAATTGCCTTAGAATGCTTTCGTGAAACGCCGACTGCTTGTAATCGGCAAATGTGCAGGGTAATTGAAGTGAAAAGCACGGATATCAAGGAACAACTCAGTGGCGCTTTGATTGGAATCCAAGGATTTGATAGGAAAAGCGTCAACTATTTTGTGATAACATACGATCTTGCGTCGTTAGCTTATTCTGGAGAAAGACAGCAAGGATTCTTTAATGCAGGTCTATGCGCAATGAACTTTATTAATGGCTTGCATTCGAGGGGAATTGGCTCATGTTGCTTACAGTGGTCGAATAACTACACAGAGGATACATATATTCGGAAACTTCTAAATTTAAGAAAGAGCGAACGGATAGCGGTGGTTATTGGTGCTGGTTATTACTTGAATCACAATATCATTCCATGCTCGTGTAGAAGAAGCATAACAGATCTTTTGAGGGTTGTTTAAATGAAATTCAAATTAAGTGTGATAACAGTCTCCTTTAATGCAGAATTATCAATTGAGAAAACAATTAAGAACGTAATTAGAAATAAGAATAAGGACATCGAGTATATTGTAATTGATGGAGGATCAAAGGATAAAACTCTTCAGATTTTGAGTGGCTATCGAAAGTTTATTGATATACTGATATCTGAAAAAGATAATGGTATGTATGATGCGTTGAATAAAGGAATAAAAAATGCATCTGGACAATATGTTATGCTTCTTGCTGCGGATGACCAACTCATAGATGGTGCGTTGCAAACAGCGTTGGGTGAAATAAGGGAAGATACAGATATATACGCAGGTGCAATTATACAAAAAACTGGATACGGCTATTTTTATGAAAAATCAGATCCAAATTTGGAACAACTTAAAGTGCATTGTTCGCTAAAAAACCCAGCATCAATTTTTAGAAGAGAAGCATTCGATAAGTTTGGCTATTATTCAACGGAGTATAAATGTAGTGGAGATAGGGAGCTCTTCTTAAGATTCTATTTAAACAAGGCTAGATTTCAAGTGAGTGATACCCCACTAGTAGTCTTTAAAATGGGCGGAATGAGTACTAACTTGAGTGATAAAGCAATTCCGGAAAGTAAAAGACTAATGATTGAGTATGGTTTGTATAGCGATGAAACTGAACAATACTATGAGAAGATGACGAAGCATGAAAAGCTGAAGATGAAGTTTTTAAACAAACAGATAGGAAGAATGATCATACAAATTGGATATTCTCCGGTTTTTTATCCATTGATTTGTTTGATAAAAAAAAGAGAGAATAATCGATTATCTAAAATGGATAGAAAAAAATATAACCTAGATTGTTGATCGTTTGGTGAAATGAATGAAAATTAAAATTCCGTCAAAAGATACGTTAATCTTGTATGCGGCTTTACTCTTGATGATTTATCAATCCGGAACTGTTCAGTCCTCAATGAATGCAGGGGCACTTTCCTTTAAGATAGTCCAAGTGCTGCTTATTGTGCTACTGCTATGGTACATTTATAAAAATCCAAATCCAAAACGGATTCATAGATATTCTGTTGTTGTTTTTTTAAGTTCTGAAATTTTAGCAGGCATTAGTTTTATAAATTACCGAGATACTTTTGTGACGGTAGAGTATAAAATCTTTTTGCTTTTTTTATTTCTGAATATGATTTTTTGTGTAAATAAAGAAAACAAAACGAGAATAGAAAATGCCCTATATAATGTCTTGATTGTAATTTCGTTTGTTACAATGATTTTTTATATCCCTATTGAAATCCTCGGTATTAATGTTCCATATACGATTTTTGATGGAGGACTTTATGAATACAAGAACTATTATGGACTTTTCTACAATTATCATGTATTCTTTCCAGCTAGAATATCGGGAATTTTTTGGGAACCAGGTGTCAATCAAATTTATGCCAATTTAGCCTTGTATTTATATATTCGTCTTAACAAGAGAAAAAAAATCCACCTGGTGTTACTTTTAACAGAGATTGTTTTCACAAGATCGATGATGGGGTATATTGTCTCAACAGTACTGCTATTAGTTCTGATTATGGAAAGAGGATGGTTAAAAGGAAGAAACTGGAGGTTAGCTTTGATCCTGTTTGGTACAGTTTCACTAATTCTAGTTATAGCCTTGTTCCTATATAAAAAGGAAACGACTGGAACTGGATATCTGGATTCGTATACAATGAGATCATATGATTTGGTCTTGGGACTTAAAATATTTCTTGAAAGACCTATCTTTGGCTTTGGATATATGAATACTGATGTTTTTCATAATGCGAGTATTTATAATGGAGGCAGTTCAAACGGACTTTTGACATGGATGTATACTACAGGAATTGCAGGTCTGCTATTTGCACTTTTCCCCTTTTTTGCTGATATGCGAAATAGAAATTCTAAAGAACGCCTTTTGCAGTTGAGTTGGATTATCATAATATTACTTTTCAATATCGGAGAGCCAATTTTCAATTTGCCGATCATGATTTTTATTGTTGCTCACGCATACTCGAAAATTATTGATTTCAGGGAAAAAGAAAATGAAATTGTTTCATATATAAAAATGTAAAAAGGTGGAGCTGCTTATGGAAAGAATATTAATAGATGCATTTGGAAATAATAGTTGGATAGGAGGCCTGTATTACAAGTATAATATTATATACTCTCTACTTCAGAACGAGTATATAGTAGATCATTGTGAATTGTTTGTTATGGTAGACAGTAGCTCTCAGAAACTATTTGAAAAATTTAAAGACGCTGTTACCTTAATCAATGTGAATATAACGTCGCACCGCGATTGCCAATTTAAAATAATAATTAATTATATTAAGTATCGTTGTAATTATTTCTACTGTGGATTTGAAAGCTGGTATCGACTTTTCGGAGTTAACGAGATATGTTGGATTCCAGACTTCCAAGCCAAAGAATCACCTCACAATTTTTCCGCTAGAGAAGTTGAAAAATGGGATAAAATTTATGGTAAGATTTCAAGAGACCATAGACCGCTTGTTTTAAGTTCGCATGATTCATATCATTCATTTAGAAAATACTATGGAAGTCAAAAAAAAAGAGGTATATATTGTCCCTTTTGTGTCATATATAGAGCCGACTCTTTCTAGAGTGTCACAATGTGATGAAATAGAAATTATAAGTAGATACAAATTGACAGGAATAAAGTATGCTTGCATTATGAATCAGTTTTGGAAACACAAAAATCACAAAGTGGTTTTTGAAGCTATTTCAAAACTAAAGAAAAGTAACAACTGCCCACTGACATTTGTTTTTACTGGGAAAATGGAGGATTATAGAAATCCTGATTATACTGAGTATATTAAGAAGATAATTGATGATAATAATTTGAATGATAATATAAGGATCTTAGGCTTTATTGAGAGAAATGAACAATTGGTTATAATGAAGAATGCATCTTTTGTAATTCAACCTTCTCTTTTTGAAGGATGGGGCACTGTTGTAGAGGATGCAAAAGTATTGAATAAGACTATTCTGCTTTCTGATATTCCCGTACACAGAGAGCAGATGAATATGAAGTGTAAGTTATTTGATCCACATAATCCTGAGGAATTGGCTCAATTAATCAGCGAAGAAATGTTTATCGAACATAATGATAACATAGAGTTCGGAATCGCAGATATGCATAAGAGAGCAAAGGAATACTCGAAGGGCTTTGAACGATTACTTCGAGATCGAGAAGGGAGAAACAGATGGATAAACGAGTCTTAATTACAGGTGCTGCGGGTTTTATTGGTGCAAAAATGATGGAATTATTTACAGCCAGAGGATTTACAGCGTTTGGTTGGGATAGAATCAATACGGAAAACATTGAGAGCATTGATATGTTAGATGAGGCATCTGTGATTGCAGTCTTAGAACGCATTAAACCGAATATTGTTGTTCACTGTGCAGGATCGGCAGATGTAGGAAAGTCTGTTCAGTATCCTGAAACGGATTACGCAGGAAATGTTACAATAACACATAATCTTTTGTTTGCATTACACAAGCTCAATATGAAGAGTATTCGTGTCGTCTTTTTGTCAAGCGCTGGCGTTTATGGAAATCCAATTTCACTCCCGATAACAGAAGATATGCCGGTGAATCCTCTTTCTCCGTATGCATTACATAAAGTGATGTGTGAAGACATGTGTCGCTATTTTAACCGGAATTATAATATGGATATAAAAGTAGCACGTATTTTTTCGGCGTATGGTGCAGGATTACGTAAGCAAATTTTCTGGGATATGCATATGAAGGCCGAAAAAACCGGAAAACTTGAAATGTTTGGTACTGGAAATGAGAGCAGAGACTATATTCATGTTGATGATGTTATCCAGTCGCTGTACTTGCTAGCAACGGCCAATACGAAGGATATGTTCTTTAATGTTGCAAACGGTGAGGAGATTACCATCCGACAGGCAACAGAATGGTTCGCAGAATGTGCTGGAATCGATAATGACAAAATAACTTTCAATGGACATGTTAGAGAAGGAGATCCGATCAACTGGAGAGCTGATATAACAAGAATAAAGAAACTTGGATACAAGAAGAGCATCAATATGCGAGATGGTCTTCAGAAATATGTTGACTGGATTGGGTGAAATACATATGATGGATTTACTACAAAAGTTTAGGGCTTTGAGAAAAAAGAGAAGACTCAAACAATTAGATGAATATTCAAGTCTCTCAGAAAATTCATATTATGGTTCGAGTTTTACCGTGGATATTAGGCATCCTCTAAAAGGAAAGATTTACCTTGAAATTGGAACCAATTGCATGATAGATGGAAATTTTGTGTTTGAAAGCGAAATGGGGATGATTAAAGTCGGAGATAGATGCCATATAGGAAATGGAAGCTTGATTTCAAGGTCACGGATTGTAATTGGAAACGATGTTACGATGGCTTGGGGATTTACTATTTATGATCATGATTCTCATTCTGTCAATTGGGATGAAAGAATGAACGATACAGTTCAAGAATATGAGGATGTGAAAAAATATAACGATCCAATATTCAGTAAGGACTGGTCAAAGGTAAACACTAAGCCTATTATTATTAACGATAAAGTATGGATTGGAATGAATGTTATTATCCTCAAAGGAGTTACAGTCGGTGAGGGGGCGGTGATTGGGGCCGGAAGTGTTGTGACAAGAGATATCGCACCATGGTCTGTTGTAGCCGGAAATCCTGCACGAGTAGTTAAGATACTAGGAGCAGAAGCGTAATGTTGGATACGAAAAATGTAAAGAAGAATATAGGGCTTAATATTTTGATGAAGCCCGTTGCGATGATTCTATCTTTTGTTTATGTTCCACTGGCATTAAGTTACTTAGGCGATGAGAGATATGGCGTATGGGCTACAATTTCCTCTTTCGTATCTTGGCTTAGCTTATGTGACATAGGTATCGGAAATGGACTCAAGAATAATTTGTCTGTGTCTATTGCGGAGGGCGATAAGAAGAGAAGCAAAAAACTTGTTTCAACGGCATATGTTGTAATAGGTAGCATAGTGGCTATATGTGCTATCCTGTATACAATTATTGCTATTAAAGTAAATGTTGCAAAATTGCTTAATATTTCAGTTGACGGCGATAATATCAATTTGGCACTGTGGATATGTGTGGCTTTTGTATGCCTTAATTTTGTGATTCAGATTGTAAGCACAGTTCTATATTCGCTACAAAAAGCAGCCTATACATCAATTTGTGGTGTTGCCATTCAGGGATTTAATATAATATTTGTCCTCCTTGCAGGAAAACTTCTGGATAAGAGTTTGGTTATTGCGGCAATAATGCTCAATACATCAACGACTATTGTTTGGTCAATTACTAGCCTTATAGTGTATAAAAAAAGAGTAGATCTAAGACCTGCAATGAGTTGCTTTAGCAAGGAAGAAATTAAGCAAATCGTCGGCGTTGGTGTTGTTTTATTTCTTGGTCAAATAAGTTCGCAAATTATGAACTCCACAGACAATATTCTTATATCAAGGATATTGGGAGCTACTGACGTGACGCCTTATTCGATTGCATATAAATTGTTCACGATTTTTTTTACGGTTCAGGGTGTTATAATTATGCCGCTTTGGCCGGCATATACAGTTGCAAAGGCAGAAAATAATTCTGAGTGGATAAAGGAAACACTGATGAAAGGAAACATGTTCGTTATACTTTTGTCGCTTGGAGCAATTGTTCTCGCAATGATGATTGATCCAGTCACAAAGATCTGGCTTGGCTCATCTCTATACTTCAATAAAACAATGGTATTTGTAATGATGCTCTATACGATAGTCTATATGTTTGAAAGTAATTATTGTGCCTTTTTATGCGGAGCAAGTATATTAAAAGGATATACAATCTTATCGGTAATAGGTGCAATGATGAATATACCCTGCTCTGTCCTTTTTGCAGATTGTTTCGGAATGGGTTTGACCGGAATTATCCTTGGGACACTTGTGTCCATTATCCCAGGTGTGTTTGTTTATCCGTATATTACACATAAAGCACTTGAAAATCTAAAACAGTAATGAGGAAGATTATATGCGTGATTTGTATGAGTGTTATAACAACTTCGATAAATATGAAAAGATTACATCGAAGTTGATTTCAAGAAGCTTTGTGCAAGTTCCTAGGTTGACAATATTTATTCCGACATATCAAAGAGCAAAAACTTTAGAAATGACAGTTCAAAGTGCAATTAACCAAAGCTACAAAGGTGAATACGAAATTCTGATTGTCAACAATGACCCGAATGCAGATTTAAATGAAATAAAAGCGATGCTATCTAAGTGGAATAGTTCGAGAGTAGCATACTATGTAAATTTAGAGAATATTGGTCTGTGTGGAAATTGGAATAGGGGTATAGAATTAGCAAGATCTAAATATGTTTCCATGATACATGACGATGACATTCTTAGCCCATATTTTGTTGAAAAAATTATTGACGAGATAGATGATGAGAACGTTGGAGTTATTGGAGTTGATTATATTTCCTTCACTTCGCAGAACCTTCCAAAATTCCAAGTTCCACTGAAACGTTTATCTAGAAGAAAAATCACGCGACAATCTTTTTTCTTTGGAAGGTATATCAACATAGCTGGAATTACAGTAAAAAGAGAACTGGCGTTACAAATTGGTGGATATTCAGAGGAATACTATCCAAATGAGGACACTGTGTTCATATATCAAGCAGTTTTAAGAAGCAAGGTGATTAATATCAATTTTCCATTAGCTGGATATCGCCAAGAAGTCAATCTTTCTTTAAAGCCAGGAGTAATGGAGCAAATTATATATTTAACAGAGCAGACAAGGCGATGTATTGCTAAGCACGAATTCTTTGCGGCCGCATGGATGAAATTCTTTGATGCAGAGTTCTTATATCAGTACGTAGAAGGAGCGAATCAATACTGGAAAATGGAACTGGATCATAATAGTTTGTTTAAAATCTGTGGATTAAATAAAGAAGTCAACACAATAAGACTTCATATTGCCAGAATTGTTGAATTAGTGGAAAAAATGTTTGGAAAGGTGATGGAAGCAAAATGAAGGCAGTAATTCTAGCGGGTGGGTTTGGTACTCGTATTTCAGAAGAATCTCACCTTAAACCAAAGCCGATGATTGAAATCGGTGAAAAACCGATTCTCTGGCATATCATGAAAGAATTTTCGTATTATGGTGTCAACGAGTTTATTATCTGTGCTGGATATAAGCAGCATGTGATTAAGGAATGGTTTGCGGACTATTTCATCCATACATCAGATATCACATTTGATTTTACAAAAGGAAATGAGATGATCGTGCATAATAAGCACGCAGAGCCGTGGAAGGTTACTGTTGTTGATACCGGTCTAAATACGCAGACAGGTGGCAGAATCAAGCGCATTAAAGATTATGTTGGCGGTGAAACCTTTATGGTTACGTACGGCGATGCTGTGAGCGATGTGAACATTCCGGAGCTACTTGCATACCATAAGTCCCATAGGAAAATCGGTACCATGTCTATGTATAATTTTGGCCAGTCGAAAGGTGTTGTAGACATTGGTGCGGATGGAAACATTAAGGCATTTCGTGAGAAATCCGATTTTGATGGTGATCTGATCAACATTGGATACATGACTTTCGAGCCGAAGTTGTTTGACTATATAGATGGTGATAACACGATTTTTGAAAAAGAACCTCTTTGCAGATTGGTTGAAGAAAATCAACTTGCAGGATATGTGCATAAGGGGTTCTGGCAGTGCATGGATACCCTGCGTGAGAAACAGCAACTTGAAAAGCTGTGGGCATCCGGAAATGCACCGTGGAAGCTTTGGGAGGACTAAATGTTGGATTTGAATTTTTATAAAGGCAAACGCGTCTTTGTTACAGGCCATACGGGCTTCAAAGGCTCTTGGCTCTGCAAAATTCTCGCCAATGCAGGCGCAGAGGTCACCGGTTACTCTTTGAATCCGCCTACGAATCCTTCACTGTTTGAGATCGCAGGAATCGAGAAAGAAATCCATTCTGTGATTGGTGATATCCGCGATTTTGATGCGCTGAAGGCCGCTTTTGATGAAGCGCAGCCGGAAATCGTTTTGCATCTGGCGGCACAGCCCATTGTGCGTGATAGCTATAAAGATCCGCGGTATACATATGAAACCAACGTGATGGGAACGGTCAATCTTCTGGAATGCGTTCGGCAGTCTAGTTGTGTGAAGAGCGTTCTGAACGTTACAACGGATAAGGTCTACCATAACAATGAATGGGTCTGGGGTTATCGGGAGAACGAACCTCTGGATGGCTTTGACCCGTACTCAAACAGCAAAAGCTGCTCGGAACGGGTGACCCACAGCTATAAAAACAGCTTCTTTACAAATGAAAAAGTGGCAGTATCCACGACACGTGCCGGTAATGTGATCGGTGGCGGTGACTTTGCCAATGACCGCATCATTCCGGACTGTGTCCGTGCGATGGCAGCGAAGCAGACGATTGGTGTCCGCAATCCGTATTCCACCCGGCCGTATCAGCATGTGCTGGAGCCGTTGGCGGTCTACCTGATGATTGCCCAGAAGCAGTACGAAGACCCGAAATATCAGGGTTATTACAATGTTGGCCCAGACGACTGCGACTGCGTGACCACTGGGGAACTAGTAGATATGTTCTGCAAATACTGGGGAGCGGATGCCAAGTGGGAGAACCATGCCGAGGCAAATGCACCGCACGAAGCAAACTTCCTGAAACTGGATTGTAGCAAAGTCAAGGCAGTATTTGGCTGGAAACCTCGCTGGCATATCGAAGAGTGCATGGATATGACCTGTCGTTTCAGCAAAGTGTGGCTGATCGGCGGAGGTGTTGCAGCGGAGATGGACAAAGAAATCAAAGAGTTTATGGAGGAGTAAAACGATGGCTATTTGGAAAAACGAGGCAGAAGCCCGCGAGCAAATCAAGGCAATGGTGGCAGAGTACTACCACGATTTCAAGGAGAAAAAGAATGAGTATCAGGAGGGTGACCGTATCACCTATGCGGCGCGTGTGTTTGATGAGAAGGAAATGTGTGCGCTGACCGATGCAACGCTGGATTTCTGGCTGACGACTGGTCGTTTTGCAGATCAGTTTGAAAAGGAGTTTGCACAGTGGATTGGAGTTAAGTATGCGCATCTGGTAAACAGTGGCTCTTCCGCGAACCTGATTGCCTTTATGACTCTGACTGCCCCTGAGTTGGGCGACCGCCAGATCAAGAAGGGCGATGAAATTATCACCGTTGCCTGCGGGTTCCCCACCACTGTGACCCCGGCCATCCAGTATGGCGCAGTGCCTGTGTTTGTGGATGTGACGGTTCCGCAGTACAACATTGATGTTACTAAACTGGAAGCAGCCCTTTCTCCCAAGACCAAGGCGGTCATGATTGCACATACGCTGGGCAATCCGTTTGACCTGTCCGCAGTCAAGGCATTCTGCGATGCACATAATCTGTGGTTGGTCGAGGATAACTGCGATGCACTGGGCACCCAGTATACCATTAACGGTGAGACTCGCTTTACTGGCACTTGGGGCGATATTGGCACTTCCAGCTTCTATCCGCCGCACCATATGACCATGGGCGAGGGTGGCTGTGTTTATACCAATAATCCGAAGCTGAACCGTCTGATTCTGTCCTACCGTGACTGGGGCCGTGACTGCATCTGTCCGTCCGGTCAGGATAACTTCTGCGGCCATCGTTTTGACGGCCAGTTTGGTGAACTGCCCAAGGGCTATGATCACAAGTATGTTTATAGCCATTTTGGTTACAACCTGAAGGTTACGGATATGCAGGCTGCAATCGGCTGTGAGCAGTTGAAAAAGTTCCCGTCTTTTATTGAGCGCCGCCGTCATAACTGGGACCGTCTGCGTGCGGCCCTGGAGCCAGCTGCGGATAAGTTGATCTTGCCGGAACCCGCAGCAAATAGCTGCCCGTCTTGGTTCGGATTCCTAATTTCTGTCAAGCCGGAGAGCGGTCTTGATCGGAACGCAGTGACTCGCTACGTAGAGAGCCATAACGTGCAGACTCGTCTGCTATTCAGTGGCAATCTAATCAAGCACCCCTGCTTTGACCAGATTCGTGGTACGGATGCATACCGTGTAGTGGGTGAACTGACCAATACGGATTTCATCTTAAAGAACACTTTCTGGGTTGGTGTTTACCCCGGCATGACTGATGACATGATCGATTATATGGCGAAGACGATTATTGAGGCTGTGAATGAATAATGAAAAAGGCAATCGTATCTGGTGCCAATGGCTTTGTAGGCACAGCTCTTTGTAAAGAGTTGGCAAATCAGGGTGTGGCAATCATTGCAATTGTTAGAAATAGTAATTCAAACATCGAGTCCTTAAATGAAATCAAAGGCATAAGAATAGTATACGCTGATTTGTCTGATTATAAACACTTAGATGATCAGATTAAGGACAAAGATATAGATGTGTTTTACCATCTGGCTTGGAATGGAACTGCGGGTACATTACGCAGCAACAGTGATGTGCAATTGGACAACGTTAAGCATACATGTGATGCAGTGAGAGCCTGTAGCAGGATGCAGTGCCAGAAATTCATTTTTGCGTCTAGCATTATGGAATATGAAATCGAATCATTAATGCAAACCGAACGAACCCCTACAGTAAGTACAATTTATTCTACCGCAAAAATAACAGCTGACTACATGGCAAGAACAATTTCAGGAGCTCTTGGCATTAAATATGTTCGCGCACTAATTTCTAATATTTACGGTCCTGGTGAAACCAGTCCACGTCTAATTAATACCACAATTCGAAAGCTACTAAAGGGTGAACATTGTGCATTTTCGCCGGGTGACCAAATTTATGACTTCATCTATATTACAGATGCAGCAAAGGCTTTCGTAGCAATAGGTGAAAAAGGGGTGGCGAACAGAACTTATTATATTGGAAGTCAAAATCCGAGACCTTTGAAAGAGTTTCTGTGTGAACTTAGAGATCAGGTAAACTCTGCAATTGAAATAGGTCTAGGAGAAATCCCTTTTGAAGGTGTATCTCTAACGTACAATGAGTTTCACTTAGATGCTGTTGAAAGAGATACTGGATTTAAACCATCAGTTACCTTTAAAGAAGGAATTTTGAACACAGTTGATTGGATTAAGGAAGGTAATCAATGAGTGGATTTACATTTACAGAGCTAGATTTAAATGGCGCATTCTTAATTGACTGTTTCTCAGTTGGAGATGTCAGAGGTGGGTTCTCTAAAACCTTTGAAAAAGACATCTATAAAAGTGCGGGCATAGAATTCAATTTGAATGAAACCTTTATGTCCGTTTCATCAAAAAATGTGATACGAGGTCTGCACTTTCAACTTCATAAGCCACAAGCCAAATTGGTAAGTGTACCGAAAGGAAGAGTGTATGATGTTATTGTTGATTTGAGGCATTCTAGTCCAACCTTTAAACAATGGAGAGGATATGAGTTGAGTGCTGAAAATCATAGGGCATTATATGTGCCAAGAGGGTTTGCACATGGATTTGCTTCTTTGGAAGATGGTACTATAATGATGTACCAGTGTGATGGGGCGTATGATTCGAAAACGGATACTGGTATTATTTTCAACGATCTTGATATAGGTGTCATATGGCCAGTTGCTGACAGTATTGCCATACACTCAGCTAGAGATTTGAAGTTAATGAAAGTAAAAGATTTCCGTGGTTTTATTTTTTGATGAAAAGACTTACATAACTATCTTTGGGAGATATAACGGCTTAAATGGCTAACGTGATCTGCGAAAAGGGATATAAGGTGTAAAATTAAAGGCCGTGTGATTCCTCACACGGTAGCTGCTCGAAAAATGCACACCGCTACGAGGTGAGCAGCAGACAACGTTCAATGAACGGCAAAGAGGCAATGAAGGAATAAACTATGGAAGATATTCTTCAGATGGCAGCAGAATTTAGAACGGCCATATTAAAAGCGAAAATAAATAGAGAATTTTCTGGTGACGGCTTTATTGAACTTTTTCCAAGGGGAAATTGTGGGATAGTCTGTGATTTGCTGGGGCGATATCTTCTTGAACGGGCGAATGTAAGAAGCTGGTACACATTAGGTGAAATAGGCTTCGAGAGCCATGTGTGGCTCACATTAGAGAATGGAGAGATTGTCTACATTACGGGAGACCAATATAAAAACAGATCGGGAGTTCTGTATTACGATTTGCCTGTTTATGTGGGAAAATGGATGCATTTTATTCTCAGTTTAAATTGAATGGCAATCCGATAGAAATTACGCCAAATGACTGGATACCGGATTTCCTCGGAGAAGATCGGATGCAACGGAAAAAGAGAAACGCTTCGAGACGATTTTGAAATATATTGGATAATTAGGAGTGAAGGAAAAGGAGCAACTTATGGATCAAGAACTTTTTAACCCACAGTCCTCTTCCGTAAATTCCTCTCGAATCATTTACACCCCGTCAACCTTTGCCAGAACATCCTTGCTTCATCTGCAGGAGGTCGGCTCCTTGCAGGCCATCCATCCGCATACATCCAAGAGATCAGATTTGGTGTCGTTCCTTTGCTTCATCGTTCTGTCTGGCGAAGGGGAACTTTCTTATGAGGAGCAAACTTATCAGCTAGGCCAAGGAGATTGTGTGTTCATTGACTGTCGGAAAGCGTACAGCCATTCTACATCCGATAATCTTTGGTCTCTTCAATGGTGCCACTTCTATTCACCGTCCCTTCCAGCTGTATATGAAAAGTACAAAGAGCGAGGCGGCCGACCTGTGTTCCACCCGGCGGATATAAAAGCGTTCACTACACTTCTGACGGATATCTACGATTTGGCATCATCTTCCGATTACATACGAGATATGCGGATCAATGAGAAGCTGGGAAGTCTATTGACTCTCCTGATGGAACAGTCATGGCATCCAGAGAGTGTGACGGTAAGTCGAAAGAGAATGGAACTGGCAGCTGTGAAGGAGTATTTAGACGAGCATTTTACAGAGAAGCTTACATTGGATGAGTTGGCAGAACACTTCTTTATCAATAAGTTCTACTTATCCAAAATCTTCAAAGAGACTTACGGAACGACGGTCAACAACTATCTGATCTCAAAGCGGATTACCAGAGCCAAGCAGCTGCTTCGCTTCACAGATATGACTGTGGATGAAATAGGCGTTGCGGTCGGCATGGCAGATGCGAACTACTTTAGTCGAATGTTCCGCAAGGTGGAAGGAATCAGTCCAAGGGAGTACAGAAAACAATGGTAGATAAGCCGGAAATAATTGAGACACAACGATTTGAAGATTTCCGTGGGTGGTTGTCGGTGTCAGCGGAGGGATTTCACGTGGTTCAAATCAACCAAGGATTCAGCAAAAAAGCTGGAACGCTGCGTGGACTACACTTCCAAGAGGGAGAGCACGCGCAGGCGAAACTGGTATCCTGCCTGCATGGTTCGATTTTCAATGTGGCCGTGGATATCAGACCGGGAGATACTTTTGGATACGCCTATGGCGAGATTCTTTCCTTTGAAAATCAGAAACAGATGCTAATTCCACGTGGATTTGCACATGGCTATCTGACACTGGAAGAGAACACTCTGATGCAGTGGTGTGTGGATAATGACTTCTGCGGTGACGCAGCCAAGGCGGTTCAGTTTGATGACCCGGATATCAAATGGCAGACAGTGCAGTGGCCGAAAGCTGAGTATATTCTATCGGAAAAAGATAAACGTGCGATGCGTTTCAAAGAATTGATGTAAATGAACGATGACAAATAAAAATCATCTGTTCTGTTTAGGACAATCAGCCATGTGTTCACATGGCTGTGCTGCTCAAATAGGCTACCTCTCCGTGGTGAGCAGCAGGCAACGGATTTTCCGGCTAAAGCATATAAAGCTAAAAGTTTACTTTTGGGGAATAGGAAGAATTATAATGGGAAAGTATTTTGGAACTGATGGCTTCCGCGGAGAAGCCGGTATTGATTTGACCGCCGACCATGCTTACAAGGTTGGTCGCTTCCTCGGCTGGTACTACAACGCACTGCGCGAGCGCAACGGCAACAACGAGCCTGCACGCATCGTCATCGGCAAGGATACCCGCCGCAGCTCCTATATGTTCGAGTACAGTCTGGTTGCCGGTCTGACTGCCTCCGGCGCAGATGCCTACCTGCTGCACGTCACTACTACGCCTTCCGTGGCTTACATTGCTCGTGTGGATGACTTTGACTGCGGCATCATGATTTCCGCAAGCCACAATCCCTACTACGACAACGGCATCAAGCTGATCGATTGCTACGGCGAGAAAATGCCGGAGGAAACCATGCTGCTGGTGGAGGACTACATCGACGACAAGCTCCACGTGTTCGATAAAGACTGGGCGGAGCTGCCCTTTGCCCACCGTGAGCACATCGGCTGCACCGTGGACTATGTGGCAGGTCGTAACCGCTACATGAGCTATCTGATCTCTCTGGGCATCTACTCCTTTAAGGGTGTCAAGGTCGGTCTGGACTGCGCCAACGGCAGCTCTTGGAACATCGCCAAGTCTGTGTTCGATGTGCTGGGCGCAGATACCTACGTCATCAACAACAAGCCGAACGGTCTGAACATCAACAACAATGCCGGTTCTACCCATATCGAGGGCTTGCAGAAGTTCGTGGTGGAGAACGGTCTGGATGTCGGCTTTGCCTTCGACGGCGATGCCGACCGTTGCCTATGCGTGGACGAGAAAGGCAATGTCATCACCGGCGATCATATCTTGTACATCTATGGCTGCTATATGAAGGAACATGGCGAGCTGATGAACAACACCGTGGTCACCACGGTCATGTCCAATTTTGGTCTGTACAAGGCGTTTGACGAGCAGGGCATCGGCTACGCAAAGACCGCTGTGGGCGACAAGTATGTCTACGAGTACATGGCAAAGAACGGCTGCCGTGTCGGTGGTGAGCAGAGCGGTCACATCATCTTTAGCAAGTACGCCAGCACCGGTGACGGCATCCTGACCAGTCTGAAGATGATGGAGGTCATGCTGGCGAAGAAGCTGCCCATGAGCAAGCTGGCTGAGCCTCTGAAGATCTACCCGCAGGTGCTGGAAAACGTTCGTGTGACCGATAAAAAGGCGGCGCAGAACGACCCGGCGGTGCAGGAGGCAGTCAAGGCTGTGGCGGAAGCACTGGGCGATGCCGGTCGTATCCTCGTCCGTGAGTCCGGCACTGAGCCGCTTGTCCGTGTGATGGTGGAGGCCCCCGACCACGACACCTGCCAGAAGTACGTTTCTCAGGTCGTGGAGGTCATCAAGAACAAGGGCTACGCTGTCTGAATGTAGCCTTGATTTAGCATACGGGTTGATGTATATTTCACCGTGCCCTTGAAAACTAATTTTTAAAGGATTATATTTGAGTCGTGGGTAATTCCTCACGGCTTTGCTGCTCAAATCTTCACACACCTCTCCGTGGTGAGCAGCAGGCAACGGTCTTAAGACTGGCTGAGATGTGAAGGAAAAGGTAGGGATTCTACTATGAAGTTATATCATAAAATTTTTAAGAGCCGTGATGATATGTCAGTGTATCTTGAAAATATGGATCCACTTATCTCATATGACGAAGAACTTTTTAATCGTTTAACCAGTGCCCGTAATACGGATGAGCTTCATGATGCAAAGTGCGCTGTTTTGAGAGACTTCCATGATATATATACTTTTGACGCAAGTGATGCGGAATTCCCAGAACCTGTAGGACATTTTGATGACGAGGAAGAAAAGATCAAGTTTATCCGGAAGAAAATATCGCTGCAGGACATAGCTTTCTATCTTGGCAGCGTGTACAAAAAGTACCATTATATAATTTTATCAGACGTATAATAGATTGCCGGAGATCGAATTGAAAAGGCTGACGATAGATTATAACGAGATATACCGAAAAGCAATGGAGGATTACATTGCGGCACTCGTCACTGGGGGACAGCACGCCGTGACAGCCAATTTCGTATTGCCATCACTAATTGAGCAAGGATTAGGAGTGACACTACAAAATAGAATGCTGTTCAAGTGCATAATGCAGTTGAACGATTTGACGGAAGAAGAAAAGAAAGTAATTGAGCCGTTCTTGCATAATGATAAAGTACTTTTCTATGGGACAGAGAAATTTTCCATGGAAAAGTCATACCAACTCTTTGTGGAAAAAGGTGTCTTAAAGAATGCCCCTGACAATGAAATGATATTGACAGGTTTGGCGCAAAAAGAAAAGAAAAAATTGCCTCGGACGCTGGGCAGATTACTGAATAGCAATTTTGCGAAAGAAGAAATACGCCCGGAATATTTGGAACTTCTGAAAAATTTCTTTGTTGAACTCAATATTAGAAACTGTATCATGCATGGACTGGGAGAAATGTTTGACTATCTTGACATTGGATTGGTAGCCATTATGTTCCAAATGCTGTGGGATATAGTTGAGTGTGAGATATTTAAGAATTAATAGAGAAAATGAGGTGAATTCGACTTGACGATTAAGATCTCGATGAATCGTATATAAATGTCTACTTATCCATAGAATTTTGGCTATTCTGGTGAAGCAGAACATTATATGGCAGCAATGTTATAAAGATTAGGGAGTGTGAAAAAATGTCGTATAAAGCAAGAGTCTTTAGGGTGTTTATTGCATCGCCAAGCGATGTGCTTTTAGAGCGTGAAATCACTCGAAATGTTTTGGAACAGTGGAATAGTATTAACTCTGAGCGAGAGAAAATAGTGCTTGTTCCGATTGGATGGGAAACAAATGCTGCACCGGAAATGGGGAGACCAGCACAAGACTATATTAATATGGACATTTTAGATACATGTGATGTTGTTATTGGCATATTTTGGACAAGGGCTGGTACGCCTACGAGAAATGCAGCGAGTGGTTCAATTGAAGAAATTCTCAGAGAATCGCCGAAGAGACGGATTACTATGCTTTACTTTTCCAATAAACCTATTCCGCCGAGTAGAGTTGATACGGATCAAACCCTTGAATTAATAAAGTTTAAAAACAAGGTAAAAAAACTATCATACTATGATGTGTTTGAGGATGAAAAAGATTTGGAGAGCAAGCTATATCGACACATTCAAGTGAAAGTTAACGAAGGAAAATTTCGTCCTATGTGGGATTCTGATATTATTGCCGCCAGTGAGAATGACGAAGAGCTTGTGAATCAAATAAACAATCATTACCCTCTTGTGGCAGAAAATGTATTAAAAAAGATTATTTATCAGGAGCATTCAAATGCGGTTTGGAATGCGATTACGAAAAAATTGATAAAATCTCCATCACATATGTGTGATGCTTTGATTTTCTTGGCCCGGATTGGAGCGTGTAATAATCTCGTTTTTAGAAATGGATGCGTGGAACTTGCCCAAAAGAGTCAACCGGATTTTTGTACTTTTTTAGATGATTTGAAATCGATTAATAGATATGAGTTCGAGAAACTATATAACAGTGAATTGTTGCAAGATGATGAGTTTAAAAAATATTTAAAACGTATTATTAAACGAGATCAAAAAGTTGAGCAGGAAGATGATTAAGATGGTTAAATATTCTTGTCCAAATAAACTGCAAATCAGAAGGATTCACCTCTGATAAAAATTGCTTGATATATGGCTTAGATAAAGCATTACGTGAGTAAACTTGTATAAACAGTTTCCGAAAATCCGGACAGCATGGTTGCTCATCTGCCGGATTTGCGGTGTTGCCGCACGAGAATATTCGCCTCTCGGTGGTGATCAGCAGGGACTAAAAAATGAAATGAATATGTAAAAAAGTGAAACAAAAAATGGAGTGATAACATTGAGAAAACAAGTTTATATCAGCGCCGATTATTCGGAATCTGACGGTGATAAAGATGTGGTTGATGAACTAAATAAATGGGGAAATGACGATTACCACAGAGTTGATTTTGTTGACATGTCACAAGTGGCATCTGGAAGTGTATCGAAAGAACCCGATTGCCGTATATGTGATTTGAAAGCTGAATTCAACAGTCAGATTAACGCATCTTCGGCTGTGATTTTCGTTGTCGGATACATGACACGCTACAGGACTGCTGGGCAATCTTGTGGCAGAGTGGGTAAAACAACTCAGTGGGAGGCTTATTGTACACCATATAAGCAAAATACGAATGGAACTAGGTTGTGTAAATATGTAAGTACAGTTCCAGCAACGGGGAATAATGTTGGTAGTATAAATAATTATTCTTATCTGAGGCATGAATTTGAACAGGCCGCAATACAAAAGAAAAATATAATTATTCTTTATAACTCGACGAGATATGAAAACGAATGGCTTCCATCGTATATGAGTGACTATAAGAATATTGCCAGACCATTTTGGATAACTAATTACTGGGGACAAAGAGTAGGAGACTATTCATACATAAAAGAGGCATTGGGATTTTGATAAAATTATTTTGTAAAAGCGCAACATGGGCATTTGGAATTATCTCGGTGATATTTGCGTTTGTTCCGGAATCTTTCTTTCATACAATAAGATGGATTCCGGCGCAAGCTGTCCAAAAGAATTTGACCGATAAAGGAATTACAGATGTTGAACTTGACACTATAATTTCAAGAATTGTTTGCTATACGATTGTTTGGATTATAGTGACGTTGATTTATGCTGTTAGGTGTTCGGTAACAATCAAAGGCGATAATTATACGATTAAGGTCAAATATGGCAATTTGCTTAAGGAAACAAATTGTAAGAGAGTAATTAATTTTGATGAATGCTATACGACACAGATTGGACCTAATCCAAGTGATATCAAGGCTTCATCAATTTGTGGTCAGTATATTCAAAGTGTGGGAGAAAGTCTCAATATTCAAAATCTTATTGATAATGCAGAGGTAAAACCAGAGGAGTGTGTTTCGAGATTTAATCATTCGCGAAGCTATAAGCCGGGCAGCATCATTGTGAATGGGGATGCGTTACTGTTGGCTTTTGCAACGTTAAATGAGGCAGGACGTGCGAAATTCTTTACTCAAGATGAATATATTGAGTGTTTATCCGAAATGTGGAAACAGATTGAGGTGCATTGTAGTCAGACGGATGTTTGCGTTCCAATACTTGGTTCAGGACTAACGCTCTTTGAAGGTGCATCCTTATCACAGCAAGAGCTGTTGAACATAATGATCTGGTCGTACAAGCTGAGTCCACATAAAATTAAAGCTCCATATAAGCTTCGGATAATATGCAAAAAGAGCGATGGATTCTCATTGAATGAGATTGATGCCTAAACGGGTTTGAAGGAAGTCAGGACCATTAGGTGCCAGACCCTTGGCACTAAACTGTAAACGCAAAATGAACAAAATGTAACTGAAAAGTCGAATGCTGTCGAACACATGCCTGTATTCGACAAAATAAAGCCGTGTGAATTCATACACGGTAACTGCTCAAATCTTCACACACCTCTCCGTGGTGAGCAGCAGTCAACGTTTATATGGGCGGCTGAGATGTGAAGGAAAATCAAGAGGATAAATAAGAATCATGGAATATATTACTGGCGATTATAAAACGCTAATTGAGAAATGTGTGGCATTTGCGGCGCAGTTTATTTGTATCCCTCAAATAGAGCTGCTTTTTGATGATTGCCCTTCAAACCGATTTCCAACGATGAGCAATGCAGCGGAGAGCTTTGTATATCCGGTTAAAGGAAAAGATGGATACTATCTTCATGGAAGAGTTATATTTAATAGGCCATGGTTTGAAAAAAGTTGGAATGGTCATAAGACAGATTTGGAATTTTATATTTTTCATGAACTAAGACATATTCATCAACAAGCATCAATTACTCTGAAAAATCAAAATCAGCCCACTAATGAGCCTTATGAGGAAATCAGTAAATGGGAAAATGGATTTAACAATTATAAGTGTAACGATGGAAGTGCAGAAGCACGAGAAGAAAATATGGCACAGGAAGTGGAACTGGATGCTAATGGATATGGATTGAGTCTGTTAAACTTGTATCATATACGCGATGCGTCGGTTTCCTTTGAATATAGTTTGCCAGAAAAAGCATATAGATTGGCAGATGAACGGTCAAGGCAGTATTATAAAACAAAACCAGAGTTGCGTACATATTTGCAAAAATTGGGAGCAAGGATTTAAGTAGAGAAAAGTAAAGGGGTGAGGAGGCAGAATATGGACCAAGAATTATTATACACAGCCTTTCTTAATCGTACCGCTTCCCTTAACCGATTCGCATTGACCTCTTTGACCTTTTGCATGACTTCAAATAGTCTGGCGCGCCCCGAAATCCCATAGGCTTTCAGGGAAGGAGACACAGCGAGACAGATGGTTTTCTCAGTGCGGGAGGAATCTGCCACGACCAGATTTGTGGTAAGCGGGTCGAGGTGTCGAGCGGCGCATTCTGCACTCGCGTAATAGCTTTTAAGATCTATTGCAAGATATATGCGTTGCATCGCGTGATCCCCTCCTTTGCGGTGCGTTATTTTGCTTTTTTCAGTTTATCTATCTCTTTCTGAAGTCGTTCAATCTCGCGGTGTTGCTTTTGGAAGATTTCTTCGTTTATCTTGATGTTCTGATTATAGGTTAGTGCGAGTGTCATCAGAGCCAGACGAAGATCTTCATCTGGAATTTCTGAACATGCTTTCGCCATTTCATCCCGGTCAACGATACCACCGAGATTGCTAAGTTTTTCTATCAAAGTCATGATGCTCCTCCTATTTATTGAGCCGTCCGTTCAACGAACCACCGGCCTAACCGGCCATTGAAGCGTGGATCGAGGTGTTCAAAGAACAGGTGCTTCTCCTGCCCCTGGATGAGTACGGTGAAGCAATCACCAGAGTAACCGTTATCGGCAGTCCCGGCGGGGCGGAAGTCGCGCACTATTTCGATGGGGAAGGTACGGCCATCCGACCATGTGATCGATGTCGGCTGCATAAAACCGGTTGGGTCGAAGGACGAATCGACCTTCACATAGACGCGCTCAGTCTTTGCTCGATGCTGAATTGCCATTGCATAGGTCATCCTTCCTATTATAAATGTCCGGCATCATCCGAGATCGTACCTAGAAAATTGCGGCTAGGCATATCAGGAAGATGCAAGTGATTATCACTGTTTATCTGTTGGAGCTTAAGAAGCGGGAGATTGACATTGGTTCCGAGGTTGTGAGCTATTTGAACAATGTCGAACCCTTCACGAGCGAGTGAATCAATCTCTTCTTCGTCCAACAGAAGGTTGGCTGCGAACAGATTCGCCTCATACTCTGTGGTATTCGTGATGTCGAACAGCTCAAACTCCATAAGTCCGGTATCGGTCTTGCCAAGAGGGCGGTGGAGAAGAGCGTGTCCCAGCTCGTGCGCACATACGAGCTTCTTCATCTCAGTGGACAAGTTGGCATTGATGAAAATGAAGCAGTTGTTTAGAATGACTTTGAATGCGCCTTTCTGAAGTTTGAAGTCATGGCATTCCAGAATGGTGATGCCGAGACAATCTGCGAGTTCAAATGGGTCACTGGTGCCATAACGTCGAAGCAATCGACGTGGCAGGGTAGATGCCTGCTTACTGATCATTGTTGCGGTTCACTCCCCATTATATATGTGAGATGCCCTTATGAATCGGAATTGCTGTCGGAAGTGCTTCTGTACTTTTTGGGCACGAACTTCCGGTTCTTTTCTTTTGCAATCCAGTAAGCCTCCTGAATCGCTTTCATCATGGCATCCATGTCCTCTTCGGCGAGTTCACCGCCAGCGTAAAGGCCAGATACTTCTTTAATAAGTCGTTCAGCCTGCTCATGTCCGCGGGAACCGTATTTCTCGGTAGCCTTGATCACAAAGTCTGCGTTGTCATCTTTCAGGGATTCCAGTTCCACGTTAAGTGCAGCGGCCAGCAGCTCATAGCTTTCCTTCTGCTTCGGAAGGCGTTCGCCGCTTTCGTAGTTCTGGATGGTGCGTAAAGCGATGCCGGTCATATCGGCAAGCTGACGCTGAGAATAGTGGGCTGCTAGGCGCGCAGCTCGAACCTTTTCCCCGAATTTCATAATGATGACCTCCATGATGATTGCAAATTCTTTTCATGTTGCGCTTGACATGACGCAAGTTGAATCGTATAATGTGTTCGCAAACGCAACTTGCATATTTATATTAACGCATGGAGCGCAACTTGTCAAGAGCGAGATGTAGAATAAACAATGAAAAGTTGTGGATTGGAGGACGGCTATGGATTACGGAATTTATACGACCCAAGGTAAAAAGGTGCTGCTGGGAAACCGAGCCACGGTGAATGGGAGAGATGCGATAGCCTATGTGAAGAATGGACGTTTGCAATCCTATGCCTATATGGATGATTTTGCATCCCAATTCTATTCTGGGCCGCGAATGAATTTTACAGATTCGTCAGAGGGAAAACGCATCTGACAACAATGTACGAGCTTGACTCACCGCAGGATGTGTGAGCCAGCATGACTTTTTCGATACTGCCTGTAGGTGCTGCTCGAATACGTAGTAAGCCGAGGTAGACTTTTAGATGACCTTATATAAGGTTGTCCAAAGTCTACCTCGGCTTTTTTGTTTTCAGGCGGTCTACCGTGTCAGTTTTTCAGGGGGGAACTGAATATATAGAGAGTTTTAAGATTGCAAAGTGTTATCCCCCCTATCTGTTATGTGGTCTAAGGCTGTTTTGCTACATAATAGGTAGCAAAATGTGAATCATGCTACATGATAGGTAGCGGTCAAAACATCATACAGCTCTTATAATATAAATGTAGAAAAAGACTGCAAATGAAAGGCAAAGGGAATGACAGGTAAAGAGGAAACAGGAATTTTCACATTATATAGTGATGTAGAAGCAACAGCTGTTCGTTGGTTGTGGTATCCGTTCATTGCAGTCGGGAAGATCACATTGCTGCAAGGCGACCCCGGTGACGGAAAGTCTACCATGATGATGAATCTGATTGCGGAGTTGTCAAAAGGTGGAACAATGCCGGACGGTAAGCAAGTCGGGATACCGCAGAAGGTCATTTACCAGTGTTCGGAAGATGATGCTTCGGATACCATCAAGCCAAGGCTGGAAACATGTGGCACAGATTGTAGGAATGTGGCTTTTATAAATGAAGAAATGAATAGTGGCTTGACGCTTGATGATGAACGTATCAGAAAGGCGATTATACAATTTCGTCCAAAGTTGGTGGTCATTGACCCGATACAGGCATATCTGGGGAGTGATTCTGACCTTCAGATTGCAGGCAGGGCGAGAAAGCTGATGCAGCGTCTTGGAATGTGGGCATCTGCGTATGACTGTGCAGTTGTATTGATTGGTCACCTCAACAAGAAAGAGGGGACAGAAGATTTGTACCGGAGCATTGGTAGTGTGGATGTTGTGGCAGCAGCCAGAAGTGTTCTGCAAATGGAGCATGCTCCGGAAAACAAAGACATTCGCATTGTGCGACAGATTAAGAACAATCTGGCTCCATCTGATGGAGAGATTCGTTTCTCAATAACGGCCGAAGAGGGCTTTCGATGGCTGGAGTGTAGGATTCCAACTGACCCGGAAGCAGAGTCGGAGCCTCCGAAGTTTGAATCAAAATCTGAGAAGGCAGCGTATCTGATCAAGAAACGGCTTTCCGATGGAGATATGAGATCCAGAGAAATCTATATGCGGATGAGCGATGAAGGTATCAGTCGCAGGACAGCAGAAAATACAAAAAAAGAGTTCGGTATCCGAAGTTATCGGAAGATGGGCCAGTGGTATTGGAGCATAAGGCCGGAAGAATGAGAGGAAGTACATGGGAAGCAGTGGAGTAGAGGCGGTAGACCGCAAGCAGAAAATCAGAGACAGATATAAGGGGGTGGATGCTTCTGAATTGGAAGCTATCCCGGCAAAGGCGGTGGAGGGGTTTGGAGAAAGCACCTCTGTTCGGCGTGTTGCGGCTTATGTCCGTGTTTCCACTGACAATGATGAGCAGACTTCTTCCTATGAACTTCAGAAAAATTACTATACAGAGTATATAAAGGCACAGCCCGGATGGGAATTTGTCGGCATCTATGACGATGAGGGCATCAGTGGCACTTCACTGGAGCATCGCAAAGGAATGCAGCAGTTGATCGAGGACTGTAAGGCGGGAAAGATAGACCTGGTTCTTACAAAATCCATCGCTCGTTTTGCCCGAAACATTGTTGACTGCCTTTCAGTTATTGAGACGCTGAAAAATCTTGATCCGCCCGTGGGTGTAAAATTCGAGGCAGACAATATCTATACGCTGGACAGCAATGGCCGCATGATCCTGACCATTCTGGCATCTGTGGCGGAGGAAGAACCTCATTCCAAATCAATTATTATGAACTGGTCTATTGACCGGCGGTTCAGCCGAGGTCTGTTTTTGACACCGGCATTGCTGGGATACGATCAGGACGAGGATGGCAATCTTGTGGTAAATGAAAGTGAGGCACAGACGGTTAGGGTCATTTATTATCTGTACCTGAATGGCTTTTCATATACTGAGATTGCAGAACTTTTGACCGAGTACGGCCGTAAAACCAAGCTGGGTAATACAGAATGGAATCCGGGTACCATAGTTGGCGTTATTGCAAATGAACGCCACTGTGGGGATGTGCTGGTAAGAAAGACTTTCACGCCAAACTTTCTTACACATAAGTCAAAGAAAAATAACAATGACCGGACGCAGTATCGACAGAGGGATCACCATGAGGCGATTGTATCCAGAGAGGTTTATAATGCAGCCAATCATCTGAGGGCATCCCGCAACTATACAAAAAAATAGGCCGTTGTCGGTTCTGAGTGTGGTGGATGATGGTATTCTTCGAGGATATGTGTCTTTTGATAAGGACTGGACTGGTTTCTCGGCAGAGGAATACCGGGAGGCTTCCTGAAAGTGTAATGCAGGAAGAGCAAGAGAATAACGCAGAGGTCATGAACCGACTGAATCTATCGGAATATGAGGTAGTACGGGCTCAGTATTTTTCTACACTACAGAACCCGGCAATGACAATCTCCAATGGTAAGCTGCGGTTCAATACTTCCTGTCTGAAAAAGTTTGAGGATGTGGAGTATGTGGAACTGCTTCTGAACTCGGTTGACCGCTGTGTTGCGATTCGGCCATGCGAAAAGGGCAATCCGAATGCTATTCACTGGGGAAGGCTGAAAGAGGGACGCTGGTGTGCAAGTACACTTGGCTGTCGTGGCCTGGCTAAGACACTTTTCGACATTATGGAATGGGAAGAGGGTTTGAAGTATCGTTTCCGGGGGCAGTTTGTGGAACAAGGGGACAATAAGCTGATGCTTTTTGAACTGGATGAGCCGGAGATGATCAAAATAGAGGAAATCGTTCTGCCATCGAAAGAAGAGGAAGCCGAGGGCAAAACGGTCAAACAGATGATTTACATTTTTCCACCAGAATGGGAGGGAACTTTTGGACAGCCAATCACAAGTATTGCACAGGTTGGCATTTTGCAGCAGGAGCATTATGCAGGAAATTGGGATGTACTCCGGCCGGCAGCAGAAATTAAAGAAATGAATACATTTACCGCAGATGGTTTGAATAAACTGCTCCATGAGGCGGAAGAAATAATGGAAGGATGGACTGACACGAATGAATGAGGAATACACAAGTACGACCACACTGACGGAGCAGACAGTAGAAAATGAGAGGGATGCACGAACAGAAAAACTGCAGAACACTTTTTCATATGACGGATACCAGGTCGTGCGAAAGGAACTGTTTGCACATCTTCGTGATCCTGCGATTGTAATCCGTAAGGACAGTATCACATTCAACACGGCTTGTATCACAGGTCTGGAGGATGTGGTTTATGTGCATGTTATGTTCAATAATGATTTGAAGCGCATTGTTGTGCGTGGCTGCGATGAAAATGATAAGGATGCTCTGCGCTGGTGTATTGCAAAGCCGGATAAGCGTAAGAGCCGAAAGATGAGTTGCAAGCCTTTTGCGGAGTTGGTCTATAAGGAAATGGACTGGGACAGTGAATGCAGATATAAGGTGTTGGGGTACAGAATTACCTTCGAAGGAGAAACTCTGTACGTCTTTGATCTGCTCGTACCAGAAATCTTCCATGAGAGGCAAAAGCGAAAGGAAGAAACTGTAGCAGAACAGCCAGCAGACCAGGAGACTAAGCCTGTGGATACTCGGAAGGGATTTTACCCGGATGATATTGCGGGTACTTTTGGCGTGCCTGTAGAAGAACACCTAAGAGAATCAGAAGTCCGATAGATGGATGGTTATGTATCAATGGGAGTTTTGACAGGAAGGACAGTCCCCGATACCGGGCTTGACTAAAAAATAATTTTATAATATCAAGGGGGGAAGTACGCCCTTTTTTGGAGGTGAGAAGATTGCAGGAAAGAGAACAAAAATGGTATTCCGGGATGCTGGGAGTGACATTCAATGCGAATGAAGGAAGAATCACTATCTTTCGCAGCATGCTGGAGGCACTTGGATGGCCAACGTATTACCGATTTTTGTACAACCGGAAGATGGGGCAGATTGCAGTCCAGGCATGTAAGGCAGAGAATGCAGGGGCGCATCGAGTGACAAGACTGAATGAAACCAACAGCTGTGAGATCAAGTGTGTGGCCTTTTCCAGAATGATCTATCAGGATGCCCATTGGAATATGAAAAGATCATACAGACTGGACGGAAAATTATTCCCGGAACAGAACCTTGTGAGTTTTCCCATTTTGGATGCGATTCCGATAGAAAACGGAAAAATACTGGAGGCGGCTGTAAGCCCCACAGTTGCCCCACGTCAGGCAGAAGCCAGCCCATCGCAAAACAAATCCCAGTTCGGCAGTAAAAGCCAACAGAGGGGCTGTCTGAGGGGCGTGTGGGCAAGGCAGGCAAAGAGCAGGGGATTAAGCTGCCAGCTTGGTTAGAATCCAGTCGGCTACGGAAACGCAGCCAGCAGGAAGGGAAACGCCGGGGCAGGAGAATAAGTGATTTTTCTCACTTATCTCAATAAAAAAGTGATTATAATCACTTGTATAGAAATGGTAAATAAGTGAGTTTTTCTGTCACCCCATGATAATTACATAAAACGAAATAAGTGAACATAATCACTTATGAACCCAGAAAAGTGAATAAAATCACTTATAAGCGAAAAAGTGAGCTTTTTGAAAATTAAATAGAAAAATGAATCTCTTGGAGCTACTGATCTGATGGTCGGTGGCTCTTTCCTTTTTGCCTAAAAATGAACGGAAAAATCGAAAATGTACCTACATAAGACTAAAAATGAAAATTATACTCCACCCTGTTGCTATTTTTCCGGCGAATTAGAGGTGGTGGAATGTCTACCTCAAACTTTCAGTGGCGGCATGATGGTCTGGGCTGTATAAATGACTATGTTGAGAATCAGCATTTCAACACAATCATTGTTGCAAACGAGAAGGCGATTCGAGAGCAGGAAGCGAATAAACTAGAAAGTGATAAAATAGCAATAGGCTACGCTGAAATCAAGGAAAAGGTTGTTGAAAGGCAGTTGGCCTTTCAAAGTGAGGTGCCAGTGAAACAGGACGAGCTAAGAAGCAATCCGACCAGCTGATTGACAAAAACCAATATTGTGCTAATAGAACACTGCTTTAGCACTTCAGGTAAGCCACCAAAATCTATAAAATATAATTGTACGATAAAATTAGATATGAATTTTGATTATCTTTTTAGAAGTTCTTATATGCCGGTATAG